>Ga0210057_1000066_pt1 | contig 203521 bp, 265 predicted proteins | sample CryGeyCG2114_010_2_FD_183968 | JGI IMG/M metagenome (GOLD analysis project Ga0210057, IMG submission 183968) | Groundwater microbial communities from aquifer - Crystal Geyser CG10_big_fil_rev_8/21/14_0.10 (SPAdes) (version 2) | ecosystem: Environmental > Aquatic > Deep subsurface > Groundwater...
TGCGGTCAAGAAGGCGTCGAAGCCGAAGGCGAAGCCAGCGGCCAAGAAGGCCTCGAAGGCGAAGTCGGCGGCCAAGAGGGTGTCCAAGAAGGCCTCGAAGCCCGGCGCCAAGAAGGTCGCCAAGAAGGTCGCCAAGAAGCGCACGCCGAGGATCGGAACGAAGACCGACACGACCACGACCTCCAAGAGCTAGTTGTTCTGGTCGATGTCTTGGGAGGCGGCGGCCTTGGTCGCCGCCTTCTCCCATCTAGCGCAGATCGTCATCACCAACCAACACCTCCTGTCGTCTGACTGAGCGATGTGACAGTCCTTGACGTCGATGCCAAGCTCACCCGCGAGTCTTTGGTAGACACGCTTCCGCGCCTGGCTCTTGCTAAGGCCCTCATCAATCAACTTCAACCAATGCGGGTCGAATGCCTTATGGGCCAGTTGCCTAGCTCGCCGTAGCTCGGCGTTCGCCAGCGATCCAAGCGGCTTGTGCTCCTTGCTATCCTTGTGGACGCCAACCCACGCTTCGCACGGTCGACACATCCAGAGCATCCCGTAGGACCTCTCGTAGACGGCGATCGAGTCTACAAGCTCGGCCGGTTGACGGCAGTAAGGGCAAATCACATCAATCATTGGATCTCGTCGCGCCGGTGATCTCGTAGAAGTCGAACGGGTGGCCAAGCGCGTCTTGAATCGACCATTGGTCCCCATGGACCTTCTCAAAGTTGTTGTTGAGGATGTCCGCGTACTTGGGTACGCGCTCCATCGAGTAAACGAACCTGCGCCCCTTGATGGTGGACCGCCAGAAACCCTTCCTGCGTTTGCGGCCCGTCGTCTTAAGCAGATCGTCCGTGAGCTCGGTGTCCGTGACCTCCTCGCAGAGACCCCAGTGGCGAGCCTTGGCGAAGTCGTGCGACGTCCAGGCGACTCCATCGACGAGCATCTCTGGGATGTCCTTGACGTGTACGATCTCCCCGTTGGGAGAGGCCCTGACGAGGGCCACCAGTCCACGGGCTATGCCGGCATCCAGCGGCCTGGTGTAGCGCTTGTTGTTCCGACCGCAGCACGGGCAGCTAACCCCCTCCATTAGTCGCGACTCGATGTAGTTCTTTGCGTCCTTGATGGAATCAGAGTCTTGTGGTCGAGGGAGCGGCTGGTGAGCAGGCTCCGGGACCGGCGGAGCAGGAAGACTCTTCCACGACCGGAGAGCTCCGCATCTGCACCGTAAATCCTTCTGTTCCTTGACCGCCCGTTGCATGATGGGTGCAGGGATAGGATTCGCGCACGCTGGGCATTCAGGCCCCAGGACAACACCCACAGGCAGCCTCCAGCTGGAGGAGTTCTTATACCCCGGTGTCTGTAGCCTCGACGATCTCATCAAGGACGCAGATCACCCGAAGCTTACCCTTGTCGTATTCGAAGACCCCGGTCCCCCACTTACCGCCCAAGATCGACACATCATCAAACTCGATCCACACGAGGTGCGATCCCTGACCCAGGTCTCGCAGCGAAGTCGATGTCCCGCACGATTGGCCGCCCATGACAAGTCCAAGCTGAAGGTCAGGGCACTCGACGACGGACGCCTTCTCGCCTCTGTGTCCGCCCCTGGTGACGACCACTCGGGTGCCTACCGGCCACCTATTCGACACGGCCTTGTCGGCCATCAGATCTCAGCGAGTCGGTCCAGCGGGTTCCTGAGCCGCTCGGCCCTCCGACAACAGGTTTTGCACAGCAGAGAGAGGTTGTAAACGCGGCCGGCCAGAATGTCCTCAATGCCATAATCCGACCTACCGCCAAACGGCGATCGCCTCCTCTGGACATACTCGGTCTGACCGGAGTCCGTGTTCTTGCCGCAGAGCGTGTCCACAATGGACGGCCTGACGAGGTGAAACTTGCCGCTGGCACCCCAGCCGTTCTTCCGCAGGGCCCAGAGCTCGAACTTCTCCATATAGCCGTTCTACCCAGACATGAGGAGATTCAACCCCAAAGCCAGGACACCCGGAGTTCCTACACGAGAACAGGCGGCCCGAAGGCCGCCTGTTTCAATTGACTCGTGTCTACACTAGCTGTTACGCTTAACGCCCGCCCTGGTCCGCGACGCCTGCCGCTTACGGTTGCGCACCCCGGAACCGCAGACCGCCTTCTTGGGCAGCTTGATGATCTCGGCCTCGGGCTCCTCGGAATCATCATCGTCATCATCGTCATCAGCGCTTCTCTTGAGCTTGGACAGCTTGCTCGGCGCGTTGAAGGCCTGGGCGAAGTCCTTGGCGAAGTCCTCCACCTTGAAGACGATACGCTTCACGGTGACATCTCCCTTGGCCTCGGAGATTACATCACGAGTGCGCATCTTGAGAGCGTTGGAGGTGAGAGTGCAGTCTTCGAGCGCGGTCCGGATTGCCGTGACGGCGTAGGGATACTGCATCCAATCCCGAACGTGTCCGGCCTCGGTTCCACGGGAGTTCTTTTGATCCTGCAGGAAGTCGTACAGGACCTTCATAGGGTCATTCCGGGCGAGCGCGGCGCCGTCCGGAATCTCAGCCGTCGCCTTGCTCATATCCCTCTGGTTCACGAACTTGTGGACCAGCGGCAGAACCTTCGCCTCACCGAACTCCAGAGCGGCCTTGGCGAAGGCGCCCGCCCAGCCATTGCTGTAGAAGGAGCACTTGCTCTTCTTGCCATAGTGGCACGCGGCCAAGACCTTTCGAATCAGGCCCTGGTGCTTGAGCGTGGCGCTGACGCAGGCGTCGAGCGTCAGGTTGAAGTTGCCGTTGCTGATCCCACGGACCATCGAGCGACCAATTGCGCAGACCTTGGCGGCGTGCTCACGCTTGCCGCCACGAGCGACGAAGCGGTGCTGCTGGTTGCGGTTGAACCCGGCATCGATGTAGTGGAACATTGTCGGGTCGCAGTCCGGGAAGATCCACATAGGCACGAACACGCCAGGGCGACCGTTCTTGGTCAGGATCTCGTTGGCCAAGATGATCGCCTTAAGGCGGTGCACGAAATCGAGCACGCGGCCACGATGGTCGAGCGCTCCACCCTGGTGGGTGGCCATCCACTTGTTGCTGACGATCTCGTTGGCCAGTTTCTCGATGTGACTGATGCCCGAGTCGCGGTTCCTCGGATGTACGAGGGTGCACGTTCCGTCGATTCCCTCTCCAGGGGCCAGACCGAGGAGTTGACGCGCACGATCGGCGTCGACGTACACCAGGATAGGAGCGTTGGCCGCGCCGATCTTGTACTTGATCGGATTCGTCGTGGACGGCGGCTTCGTCCACGAAAGAAGCTGACTACGAATGCTGTCGGAACGAGACGTGGAACGAGACATGGAGACTCCCTCAGTTGGTTTGAGTGAACTGTCGGTTACTACTTCTACCCGGACTGGCTGTGGAGAAACGGCGTGCATTCCGTTTACCTTCCTCAGCGACCGTCGCGATTACTCGCGGATCTCGCCGCCGACCTGAACAAGGTAGCGGCGGTACCAACCCTCGCCACCGACGCAAGTCTTGATGGTACCGGTCTTGGCGGTTCCGGTCTTGTGCGCGGCCCCACTGCAGATCTTGACCTCGGTCCCTGGCGAGAGCAGAGCTCGGTCGATCAGACCTCGGGGCTTGGTTGAAGTGTTCGGGTTGTGCGGATCGTCCACGGCTTCTCCTTGGTTGGATTGCTGCCCATGGAGTCTTATACCCGCGTCTCCTGCATGCCCTTATCGTCGTTGCGCGTGACGCAGCAACCGTGAAGGGGAAGACGGGCCGCGAGATTGATGTGGAATCGCAAACGCAGTAGGGAGCGACTGGAGTTTTCTAGCTAGCGATCGGTGCGATCTACCACGTCGTAGGGATCCCACGACTTGCCGCAGAACCGGAGGGCCTACTGGGCCGCCCGACAACACTTCGGCCTTCGAGAAGAAGCTGATCATCGATCGCGGGTATAAGGGCTCGGTCAGAACACCACCTGCAGGGGAGTAGCAGTGCCCAGGACGAAGACGCGTAAGGCGAAGCCGTACATCAAGGACAAGGACAAGCGAGATCACCACAAGAAGCTCGAACTCGTTTTCGACGCGGCCATTAAGAGCATCGAGCCGCTGCCGCACAGCATCACCATCCATGTCGTTCCTGGTGGAGGAAAGACGCTCGCTGCTATTGCTGCGGCTGCCAAGGCCATCGATTCGGGATTGATCGATCGAGTCATCATCGTCACCCCGCGTAAGTCTCTTTGCGAGCAGATGAAGGAAGACTTTGCTGACTGGAAGCAGTTCAACATGGGGGTCACAGTGCGCATTGTGCGTAACAACGAAGTCCCATTCATACGAGACATAGGTAGGAGGGAGCTAGGCTATGTAACCACTTACCAAGCCCTGTCGGCCAACCCAGATGTTCACGTATCGGAGATGAACAAGCCTGGCAACGACGGTAAGGCCTTGAGGTGGCTGATCATCTTCGATGAGTTCCATCACATCGCCAAGCAGGCAAAGTGGTGTAGTTCGGTCAGGGCCATCGGAGACCTTCCGAACGTCGTCTCACGCTTGCTAATGACTGGCACGCTGGCCAGAGCAGACGGGTTGAAAATTCCTTACGTCGACTACCAGCGCAAGGAAGATGGGAACGAATACCCGCGCGTCGATATCCGTTACGGTCGACGAATTGCGATTGCAGAGGAAGCGATCCGTCCAGTTTACTTCGCCTTCCAGGACGGCGATCTGCAGAACAGGTCCGCCAAGAAGGGAGCAGCTAAAACCCTGACGGTGTCAACCCTTCCCAGGGACGACAGTAGGATTTATGCGGCGGCGATGGACGCGCTCATAGATATCAATCTCCCCTTCGGAGCAGAGCTACTCACGAAAGGGCTCGATGACTGGATCGGTTGTCGTGATGACGCTGTGGTCCGGTGGAGCTATGAGCCGCGATGCATCGTTGTCGCGGATTCAATTAGTGATGCGGATCGAATTGTGGATCACATCAATAAGACCTATCGCTCCCGAAGAGTAGTAGCAGTCAAAGCTACTTCTGATGACGTCCATGCTCACAAGGTCATCAAGGCCTTTAGGGAGCGTAGAGAGGGTAATGTCCTCGTAACAGTCAACATGGCCCATGAAGGTCTCGATGTGCCTGACTGTACGCACCTTATCTATCTCAGCAGAACGCGATCAATTCCGTATCTTACGCAGGTCATCGGTAGGATCACGCGGGTGGACTACGAGGCGATTGGTGGCGGACGTCCTGCCAGAGAACAGTGGGCCAAGCTGTACGCGCCGGCCGACCCTCGAATGATGGACGCCGTCACGATCATTGAAAAGGAGCAACTTGAAGCAGCCAACGATGCCCACATTGGTAATCTTACTGCCGTAAGCCTGAACGGCAGCGGATCAGGAAGCGGCAGCTATAGCGCGATTACCATCTTCGCCACGCCTACAACTATCACCTACGGAGCGCTGGGTGATGAGCTCTCTCCGAAACTCTCCGACATCATCAACAGGCTCTACGCAGACCCTGAACTCAAGAATCTCGATTTCATGATGGCCGTGGCTATCGCACGGGTGACCTCGGCATCTGATCCGGAAATCGTCGAAGAGGTTAAGGTCCGCACCAAGGACTCTAAGTCAAAGGAGTGGAAGGATCCGTGGAACAATGTAGACGTAGATGATGAGGGATCTCTTCGTCGTGGTATTGATCGGATGTGCCTCAAACTGGACGCCAGGACTGGTAACGGTGATTTCGGCGCCACTGCGCGCAAGTTCAAGCAGATGTACGGAGTTGAGAGGAGCGCTCTTAGTCTCAGCGAACTTCGTAAGCAATATCAGCAGGCTATCGACATGTGCAAGAAGGTCAGGATCACCGGGTGATGAGTTACACAGATCCAGGAGGTATGGATCCGGGCCCGCCCAAATCCGCGCCAGCCTACTCAAAGTGGCATGGCAGTGAGAAGTGGGCGCACCGATGGCGACTTGAGCTCGCAGCCATCATCAGTCGTCTTGAGGATGAACCCAAGCGTCTCGCCCTCTCTGTCCAGGAAGGGCTTGAGTTCAGCGCCGTTGGTCTCATCAATCGGGAAGATGGTTCTAAGTTTTCATCGTTCAGGGAGTTTTGCGAGGATCCACAGCCTTACGGGCTCGGAATCCCGTGGCGGAAGATCAACGACTACTTGTCCGCCCTCCTTGGTCGAAAGCAAGCTGATGCCTTGCTTTCGACGCAACCTGTGGTGGTAACCGACCGTCAAAGTTCAGAGAGGGTAATTGCTCTATGTCAGCTGATCGCCTCATTCTCGGAAGATGAGAAGAAGGCTGTAGTTGACAAACTGCGCGGTTCGTTTGACGAGCACGCTAATCTAGCCGCGCCTCACCGAGAACCTAAGAGGGCCGACCGCTCTTTGATGAAGCTGGAAACGCCGTCTGTACGTATTCCTGGTAGTAAGAGACGCGGGGTTGGTGGGAAAAGCCGAGTGTTTGAGGTTGTGTGTGAGCTGAATCGGCCGGTCACAGCGGTCGATGTCGCTAATGCAATCGATGATCGCCCAGATCGCCCTACCGGTCTCTTGAATAGCGTGTCTAACACGCTACGCAATCTGGTCGAGGCCGGATTGCTGGTTAGAGAGAAGGGCGATCGATCCTATGTCTATTCGCCTGTGGAGGCGGAAGGCTGATATATAGTAGAGAGCAGATCCTGCTCGACCTGACCCCGCAGGAAACGGCCCGCTTCTGGTCGAAGGTGCGCCGAGTCGGCTCTTGCCCGCCTTAGGTCCACCCTCGATCTTGATGGTGAGAGTCTGCCCAATCATCGATGTTCTCCTCTGCTACACTATGGAACGAGCCGGACAAGGTGCGGCAAACACCTTATACCGGCTCTGACCAGCAGACCGATGGGGGTCCACATGGCTGCCGACGAGCGTATCCTCCTAGAGCTCACACCTCAAGAGCTGGCCCGGTTCTGGGCGAAGGTACGGAAGGCCGAGCCCGATCAGTGCTGGCCGTGGATCGCCAAGTCGATCACCTGGGGCTACGGAAGCTGGCGCGTGAGGAAGACCCTCTTCCGCGCCCACCGAGTCGCTTGGGTGCTGACAAATCGTCAGCAGATCGAGGAGGGTCTTGATGTGCGCCACCTCTGCCACAACAAGGCCTGCTGCAATCCGGCTCACCTAGAGCCCGGCACTCGTAAGCAGAACATGCAGGACTCAGTCCTTGCGGGGCACACAAAGGGCCTTCGGGTAGGCTCTAAGAATGGGTTCGCTCAGCTTGACGAGGATAAGGTCCGGGAGATCAAGCGACGACTCAAGTCCGGTGAGCTCCAGAAAAGCATCGCTGCCGACATGAATGTGAGGCAATGCACCATCTCCCAGATCAACACCGGCCACACCTGGTCTCACGTCACAGTCGAGTAGGCCGTACATGCAGAGAGGCCACCCTTTCGGGGTGACCTCTCGCATTGATGGCCTCACGGCCCTGGTGACTAGACCAGGTTCGTGATCGACACCATCGAAAAGAACTCAGGGCGCACCATCGAGATCTTGTGACGCGTGCGGATCGCACGACGCAGCGACATGTCGTTGGGGTCAACGAAGTTCGGGGTGATCTCCATCGGGATGTAGGGCGAGTAGATCACACCCGTGTCCAGGATCGATGGACCCTGGTAACCCATCAGGATCTTGTCCTGCGGGAACACGGGATCGACGTAAATGACCCACTTTCGGTTCAGCACGCCGGCCTTGCTGATGCCGCCCTGATAGACGTGGCCCTCATCGATGGCGGAGAACCCGTCCATCGTCTCCAGCAGAGCTGCGACCTCCGAAGAGGTGATGGCCCAGTTGGCCGGCGCACGCTGGGTGCGACGGTGGATGACCTGCGAAGCGGTCGACATGCGGATCACGAGCGACTTGAGGTGCTCGGGGTCCGAGACGGCGCTCGGGGTCGCACGGTCCCAGGGAACCACGGCGGCCGACTCGACCGCGTTCAGGATGGTGCCGACGATCTCGCGATCGATCTCGGCAGTCATCTCATCAGACATCTGCGCCACGAGGTCGGCGTCGACGTCCCGGCCCCAGAGGGCGCGGAGGTCGTCGGCGGCCTCGACCGACGCCAGGCTCTTCAGCTTGCGGCTCTCGGCCTGGATCTCCTGGATGGTGATGTCGAGCTGGACTTCCGGGATCCGAGCGTTGAGCTCGTTGTTGTACCGGTAGTAGACCTCGACGGTCTCACCCAGAGCGGGGGCCGTGCCAAAGTTGAGGGTGACCGAGCCAGTCTGGTAGTTGATAGTACCAGACCCGCCAGCCATCGACCCAGCCAACGCCGTGAAGGCGCTACCAGCGTCGACACCCAGAACCGCCGTCGAGCTCGCCGTGGTGCGGAGCTGAACGGTGCCGCCGATGACCGGGGGCCACTTCAGAGCACCGGTGAACGTCTTGGTGACGCCGTCGCCCGTTCCGAATGGCTCGCCGTCGATGAAGTTCGACGAGTACCACCGGTTGAAGTTCTTGTTCATCTCCGTGCCAGCGGTGATCTGCCCCTTGTCGGAGGCGTACCGAGGACGGTAGAACGCGATGCCGCCGATGGGGCCCGTCATCGGCTGGACCGACGCGATGCTAGTCGCGACGAGGCGAATAGCGGTGCGGCGGATCACGGGGAAGACGAACTTGAGGAAGGGCCCCACGCTTAGTGCACGGGTCTCCTCAGAGAGTCGACGCAGGTGCTTCGACTCGTTCTCCAGCATGAAAGCGCAAATCGCCTTCGTGTAATGGGCGTGGCCGGGCGGGACGAAATCGGCGATCTCGTGCTCCATCCCTTCGAGGACTGGTGCCCACTTCTGGACGTAAGCACCGACGATGCTCTCGTCCGACAGAGCAACACCGTCCATGTTCTCTGTCATCAACTGTCGTGCCTGAAACATTGCAATCCCTCCTGGTTAGCCGACGTCCTGCCGGCCGTTGGTTGAATGGGCTCGACTACCGTCGCCGAGCTCCAGACCCGAGGTGCCGGATCTCTTCCATGGTGATGTCGGCGTGCTCCATGTTCGGCACCGGGGTGCCCCCACGGAGCGTGCCGCCCTCAGTCATGACCTCGCGGTCACGCCGCTCGTGATCCGCAGGGAACTCCCTGCCGTTGCCGAAGAAGCGACGAACGCGCTCCTGGGCGCCCATCTCGTCGGCGCTCCAATCGGCGGCCTCGGCGATTTGGTTGATGCGCTTCTTGCCGCGCACCTCACCGCGCTCGATGCTGGTCAGGATCTCGGACCGCCGAGGGTGACCAGCCAGACGCGTGGCCGCGTAGGACTGGCTCTCCAGCTGCTCTGCGATCTGGGCCGCGCGCTCCAACTGCTCGGACATGATGCTGTTACGCTCTGCGAGCTGAGCGATAGTGCGATCCTTGCTGGCGAGGCCCTCCTCCAGCCGCTCAGTCAGCCGAGCGACCTGAGCTCGGAGCTCCTCGTCCTTCTCCTGCAGCTTCGAGGCCCGCTGCTGAGCGATCTCGGCCTTTCGCTGTTCGAGCTTGATCGCCTGACTCTCCTCGGAGGCGACGAGCTTCTTGGCCTCTTCGAGGGATCTGTCCGCCGAAGAGAGCGCCGACTCAACCTTGTGCTGGAGCTCCTCGACCGTGCTCAGCAGAGTGACGTCGCCGATCATCTCGCGGATCGATTCGGCGTCAGGCCGCTCTGAGAGCTTCTTCTCGACGTAGAGGCGGAAGCCGAGGCTCCGGGCCGCATCATTCGCCTCGGCGACCTGACGCTCCCCGGATTCGATCTTCTGCTCCAGCTTCTTGATGCTCTGCTCCAGCTTCTGGATCACACCGTCCTTGGTGTCCATCAGCTGCTTGACGTCGACAGGAGGCTTGAAGGGGACCACGATCCGAGCGATCTGCTCCAGGGCCAGCTTGGCTCCGGCAACCTCGGGGTCGGCAGCCATCTCCGACCGGACCACAGACTCGACGTCCTTGCGGATGTCGGCGGTGGCGCGGACCAGCTTGGCCGCGAAGTCCTCCTTGAGCTCCTTGACCACGACTGGATAGAGCTCGGACTTGAACTGCTCGCGTAGCTCCTCACGGCTGGCGGCAAGGGCCTTCTCGACGTCCTGCTCCATCTCGACGCGCATCGCCTCAGTGGCGGTCTCAGAGGCGACATCGCAGGCTGACTCGACGATCGACCGAACAGCGTCTGGGAACCGAACGCGAAGATCGTCTGCAGTCACCTGCTCCGCGAGGCCGTCATCGGACTCAGAGAAGAACTTGGGGTAGGCGGTGCTGACAGCCGGGTCGAGCACGAAGTCGAAGGCCACAAGACGAAAGTCCTCGCCAACTACTTCCTGGCCGGACTCGTGATGCGGGCGGGTTGAACCGAGTCCACGGCTGGAGACACCAACTGCGCCTCCGGCGCGCAGGATTGCAGCCAGGTTGCGGCCGTGATCCGTGTCCTCGATGATCTGGAACTTGCCCCAGATGGTGCCGTCAGACTCGATGCGCAGGCCGCGAATGATCGCGCCCGTGTCGCGGATACGGCTGTTGTGGTTGACGGTGTAGTCCCCAAGAAGGAAACGACCATCACCATCAAGCTCGAAGCCGTAATACTCGCCCTCGCCGATGGCGGTGACGGTGAAGCCAGTCCGAGTCGCGTCCTTCTTCTGCTGACGAGGATCAGCCTTCTTACGCTCCAGGCGAGTCGGGATCTGGTCCACAGATCCAGCGATGGTGAGCGTGTAGTAGTCCTCCGTGTATCCCTTCACCTTGCGGGTGGAGAGCACAGCCTGAAGCCCGAGCGACTTGGCAATTCGGTGGGCCGCCTCGGCGTAATCCGGGCGCTTCTGCGTGAGGTAGAAGCAGTTGTGCTGAAGGTGGCCGTCGGTGTCGATCAAGCCAGCGAGGAACTGAAGACGAGTCTCGCGGCTGCCACGTAGGATCTGGTCGGGGACTCGCAGGTCAGGTCCGACGAGGTCACGAACAGCACGGAGTAGACGATTGTCCTGACCCCGCTCAGCGGTCAGGTAGACCGTTACTGCCTCGGTTCCAGTGGTCTTTCCTACCTCGTTGGTCTTGATCTCCCAGCGCGCGGCGATCTCCTCACACATCTCCTTGATCTCAGGATCGATGGTGGTGATCGCCACGCTGCGCAGAACGTCTGCATCGCCCGTGCTCTTGGAGCCGTCGCCGAACCAGGCGCCCAGGAAGTAGGGGTCGACCGCAGGTGCCTCAAGCTCGTTCTCGAACTTCTCGACACCCACACTGAACATCTTGTAGCGGCTCTGGAAGTAGACTCCCTTCTCAGTCCACTCCTTGACGTTGATGTCAACCACCTCGCCCGTCGAGGTGTGGACCACCGACAGGATGTGAGCGTCGTTGCAGACCCACGGATCGCCCTTCATCGGGTCGATCCGGTAGAGAGGACCGGTTCCAGAAGTAGTCGAAACTACGGTTCGCGCCCGACCGTCAGGGCCCATGAGCCGGTCGCCAGTGACGATCTGCTCAACGGGAAGGACACGACCATCGGCCAGAAGAACGGGAGTTCCCTTGCCGAGACACTTTCCGTCACCCGGATGGTCAACCGCCGCATAGAGAGAGCTCTCGTTGATACGGGCCTGCAGGCGATCCAGCTCGCGGCCCATGATCTTGGTCGGGTAGATGCGCCCGTTGGCCGTCGGCGTGTCGCAGTGGCCGATCTTGCCCTCGGCGAAGAGCTTCTTGTCGGACCCGTTCTCGGACTCAACAATGCTCGCTGTGAGCCTCGCCACGCCCTGGTTGTCGATCAGGACACGCCGTTCGGTGATCAGTGCGGTCGACATGTATGCTCCTTGTTCACTTATCGTGGAGCCGGGAGTCGAACCCGGTCCGACTAGTTGTTAGGCCAGCCTGCTCGCCGTCGAGCATCTCCACAAACCTTTGCCAGCCCATCACTAGGCTAGCATCACTTGCTACAGCTGCGCGAGGCCCCGCTTGAGGTCACGGGACAGGCTGTTCAGGTCCTCGATCGCGTCGTCCACGTCGGTGTTCGAGCGCTCCGAGATCGCACGGAGGAGCAGACGGGCATCAGCGGCGACGCCCTCGAAGTACTTGCCGAGACGGACACGGGGGTGATCCGAGCCGACCTTCTCGCGTGACTCGCGGAGCTCAGCAGCCAGACCGTGGGCAACCTCCTCGGAGGTGTCACGAATGGCCTCGAAACCCTCGATGATCTTGTTGCCGAGAGTCTGCATCTCGTCCTCAGACTCGGTCTGCTGGGTCAGAGCCTTGAGCTCACCCACCAGGTTGGTCAGCGACTCGGCCTTCTCGCTGGGGCGCGGGGAGGCGTCGTGGTAGCGCCAGCCCTTGAGCTTGCGCATCGCACAGGTGCCGTCGACCTTCTCGTTCGGGTTGTTCTCGGCATCGCCGGCCCACGAGGGGTTGGCGCCACCAGGGAGCTCATCTGGGTCGTGATCGGGCTCCAGAGAGAGGTACTTGCCCTGGGTCTCGATGATGAAGGACATCGCGTTGACGACGGTCTTGTAGTCGTCCTCGGACAGCTTCTCGTTGCGCTCGTTCAGTGCGTAGTACTGCTTGACCACATCCCAGGCTGACTCGTAGGCCGCCATCTCCTCATCACCACCCATGTCGTAGGTCGAGGGGGCGAAGTCCTTCTCGTCCTCTCCGCCGGAGATCGGGGCGCCCTTCGACGGGAAGGGAGGCGACTTCGGGGCTGGTGCGGGAGGGGCCGAAGATGCACCTGGAGCGGCGGGGGCGGCAGGCGGCGGACCTCCGGGGGCCTCATCGCCATCCGGCTCAGCGTGGCCCATACCCTGTGCCATGCTGGGGTCCGGCTCCATGTCGTCGCCCATCTCGTTGAGGCGGCGCTGACCCTTCGTAGCCCGGACAAGACCGAGCGTCTGAAGGTCTTCCATCAGTGATGTGGTTGGCTTCTGATCGTACATTGCTAACTCCTGTCCGGGGGTGATGCCGTGGTGTTGTCCCGGGTCAAATGAGTGAGGAAATTGATGCCCGCAAGTAGGCGCGGCACCACTTGCCGGACCTCCTCATGGACCTGGAGCACTTCTGCTTGAGCGCCTCGATCAACATCGTTGAGGATGGAGATCGCAGACTTGAGGTCCTCGGCGATATCGCTGGCCGCCTCGATAGCGCCGGTGTTGCTGCTGCCGGCGTTGTGAAGGGCCTTGAGCGCTGCTACTGCGTGGGCCGCGCCCTCCTTCAGGATCTTGTGGAGCACGTCGAGCGCTTCGACCGTGACAGAGCTGCCGTCAACCCACTCAGGGACGGCGACTTCGGCCGCGAACTGCTCGTTGATGGCTTCTTCCCACCAGGTCTTGCGGCCCAGACTCTTCAGCTGAACAGCCACAGAGATGCGTCGGTGGAGATCGCCCTTCACGTCCATGGCGCCGGCGATACCGCGCACCATTGGTGTAGCTTGGTCGTAGTTCTCGGAGAGGATCAGGTCAACCGCTGACTTTGCGGTCTCCATGACCTCGGCCCCGATGTCTGAAGCGGGAGTCGGGACTGAGTAGATGTCTGGCTTGCCAAAGTGAACTTCACCGTCTTGCTCAGACACCGGAACACGCATGAGCACGCCCTCCTTGCGGGCGATGACGTGATGCGTGTAGGAGGCGATCAGCTCAGCTGGACCACCATCCCAGGACTCGCTCTGAAGAGCATCAGCGATACGATCACGACGGGCTTCGAGAGAGCCCTCCTTCAGCTTGGTGATGAGGTCAACCTCACCACGGGCTTCCCGGAGAGTCTCAGCGATGTTTGTGTTGAGTGACATCAATTGCTCCGTGTAGTCCCGGTTCTAAAACCAAGTGATGCTGAGGGCAAGAGCCATTTTCACAAGGGATAGATGTATCCGGCCAGAATCGAGCAAGTAAGCCGTCGTTGGCGCTCCTAAAAGACGTTTCTGATATCGGAAATGGGCTGGATGCTACACAACTAGCACACTTATGGTTTTTTACTGGACCGAAGTGATGTGAGTCGGATAGACTCGTGATGCGGTGGTGATTCCGACAGACTCATTCGGGAAAGGTGATCAACGGTTGATCAGACTCGTCCCTTTCGGGAGGTCTCACGTTGGAGGCAATGATTCAAACAATGGCATCAGACAACGTTCGCCTCAACTACACCATCTCCGAACAGATCGACGAGCAGCTGTCCAGTTATTGCGAGATCACTGGTCGCACCGCGTCTGATCTGGTTAGGCAACTAGTCAGTGAGGTCCTGGAGGACGACCGTCCTCTACCGCCTCCAGCGGAGATCGACGCTTTTCTTCGCAATGGGGACCGACGCGAACGCCGTACGGACATGTGGATGTCGGCGCGGTATCTGTCTGCGCTGGACACCAAGCTGGAGGACGAGGGCTACTCGGGAAAAAGCGGCGTGATCGCCTACCTGCTCCACGATTTCCTGAACGCACGCGGGAACCACGCAGGGACTGAGATGGTCCGCATTACCACGTTCGTAGATCGCCTCACCTATGTGTATCTGATGGAAGAAGCGTCCAAACAAATGACCTCCTTGGAGGAAGTCATCGCCTCTCTATGCAAGGAGGCCGTTATCCCAGGCGGCCACCCAACCCGTCTGAACGGCTAATCAAGGAGCATTCAATGGCTGCGCATAACAACATTCCGAACCTAGAAGTGTTCGGTAAGGGTCGGGGCGACTTCAAGCTGCCCTGTGGTCACGTTGACGGCGACGGGCGCGTGTTCGACACCGTCTACCTTCGGGAGATGACTGGCATCGAAGACGATCTGATGGCCGACGACGAGCTCCACCTCTCCGAGCGCATGACCCGCATCATCGCGAACTGCACGGAGAAGCTCACGACCAACGCGCCTGGTGAGGGGCAGCAAGTCATCACGGACCGCGACGCGATCAACGCTATCGTAGGCGACGACTTGAAGGCTGGGCTGCCCTTCACGATCGCGGACCGCATGGCGTGCCTGCTCTACATTCGGCGCCTGTCCCTCGGAGACAACTACAAGATCGACGGCCGCCTCTGCCCATCGTGCAACAAGCCGGTCAAGAACAAGAGCCTCAACCTGGCTGATCTGAAGGTGTCGCGCTGTAAGGACGCCCGGCTGAGGAACGTCGCGGTGAACCTCAAGAAGAGCAAGAAGCGCGCGGTGCTGAAGGTACTCTCAGCAGCCGGAGAGCGCCTTGTATCAGAGGCGCGGCCTGATGCGAAGAACGCGCGGTCCTACGCCATACTGAGCCGTCTGGTATCGATTGACGACAAGGCTCCGACCGGAGACCCAGAGGTCGATCTGCCGATCGTTCAGACATTGCCTCGCGTAGACCGCATTCAGCTCATCAACGTGATCAATTTGATGGAAGGAGGTATCGAGACAGAGGTTGAGGTCAAGTGCAGCCGGGCCGGGTGCAACGCCGAGTTCAAGTTCGACCTGGATCTGGGTCAGGTTTTTTTCTCCAACCCCGAGGAGGAGGAGGAACTCAGCGTGGAGACTCTGGACTGGGTGTAGAGACCCCGATCATCTACGACCAATCCGGTTGGTGGACCGTAGACGGCCCACGGTTCTTCGCGTTTCTCCCTCTCGGGCAAAGAGTGCTGCTTGACCTCGATATCTTAATTCTGGCCAAAGTGTTCCATTGGTCAGAAGAGTCGGTCCTGCGGATGTCAGCGTCAAGGCGACGCCGCATGGTCAGACTACAAGAAGAGGTCGCCAGACAGGAAAAGGCGGAGGCAAAAGGTCAAACCACCAATCCGCAACCAACAATGCCCACGGGTCTAAGCCCAGGACACTTACCTTCGGAGGCGATTGCCTTAGACTACGGTGTATAGGAAGCGCATCAAAGGTCGATAAATGCCGAGGAATCCTAACTATCCGATTCAAGGTGAGTTTCGCGGCGGTCGTTCGATCATCACGAACCTCAACTCGATCCGCAACGCCCTCGACACCACACGCCTGGCCGCCACCAAGACGTTCGCCATTGACCGTCAGGTCAAGAACCTCGGCATCCAGATGGGCTACAACGCGGCCCAGACAACCCAGATGGCAGAAACCATCACCGGGCTGTCCAACGTTACAGGACTCAGCACCGACAAGACCGGCGAGCTCGTCAACGCGATGGCGGCCGCCGGTCTGTCGGCCGGTGAATTCGACTCGACACTCAAGAACACCACTGACACGTTCGGCGCCCTGTCGGAGGGCGGCGCTGAAAACCTAGAAATGATGGCCGAGCTCATCGGTCGTCACAAACTGAGCGCCGCAGCTGTCGTGAGGACCAACGCCTCGTTGAGAAATATGGGGATAGGGCTAAAGGATCTGACCAACAAGGTCACCGTCTGGCAGAAGAACTACCAGATCCCCGGCATGCTCGCCCAGATGCCACAGGCCGTGGCCTTCGCCGAGAAGTCGATGATCAGCTTCAAGGCGCTTCTTGGGGTTAGCGCCGAGAAGATCATAGCCGACACGATGAAGACCGGCGCGATCTTCGCCAAGGTTTATGGCGTAGACATCGGTGCCGCCATTCAGATGGCGCAGCAGAATCAACAGCACTTCCTGCAGCAGCAGGCCACGAACGCTGATGTGTTCCTTGGCCTATCCGATAGCTACAGCCCGCTTACGAACGCTATGTTCGAAGTTGGCATGCAGTTCGAGCAGATTCAGGCCTTGATGAAGAAGGGTCAAGAGGACCCTGCGGCCTATGCCGAGCAAGTCCTGTCAATGAAGAAGCAGTTGGAGGCTACCTACGGCAAGGGGTCCAACTTCGTCCAGCGGTGGTATCAGCAGACGCTTCGCGCATCGTCCGAGCAGGCCAAGATGTACTTGACCGAAAAGGACGCGCTCAAGAAGTATAGGGATGCTCAGGCAGAGGCGGCCCGCATTGCAAAAACGTCTCAGGGAGTGGGTGGTAAAGCCTTCGAGGACATGACAAGGAAGTTCAGAGCTGTTGGAGCGACCGTCCTAGAGACCTTCCACAACCTCCTGACGCTTGGTAAGACGATCCTCGGCCTCACAATTGCCGACAACCTCACGAAGTCGTTTGAGGGCCTTCATGCCTGGATAAAGAGGGTCAACACAGGAGTCAGGCGCTTCTCTGAAAACTTCGCGCAATGGATGCGAGACAATCCGAAGATCGTCTCTGGTGTTCAGCAAGTCATCAAGGCTGGTGTGATTCTAGGCGGGCTCCTCGGCTCCCTGGCTGGGACTGCAACCAGTCTGATCATTCCGTTCAAGACGCTGGAGGCTCTGCTCACGAGGCTACCGCTGATTGGCGGGAGGGCGTCGTCCGTGTTCGGAGGAATCGGCAAGGTCTTCTCCACGGTTGCCAATAAGATCCTCTTGCCAATCGGCATCATCTACGCAGCGATTAAGGCCTTTGATGACTTTGGCAAGGCGCTCAAGAACCCGAGCCTCACCGGACCTGAAAAACTGCTCAATGGCGTAAGGGCTGTCTTCGTGGGCATTGTCTCGGCCTTCGATGATCTACTAATGGGCATCCCGACGAAAATCGTCAAGTCGTTCTTCCCGAGCATGCGCGGATCTCTGGTTGACGGTGTCAAGCGCCTATTCATCAGCCTCCAGGCCCAGATGATTAGTTCTGGAGGCACTGCATCCACGACTGTGTTCCAGCAGATTCAGATCTGGTTCGGCGAAAAGATGGATCAGATCTGGGCGTGGATGTCGACCAAGCTCGGTGGGTGGCGCGAGAGCGCCAAGGAGATGGGCGCCAACGTCGGCCGCGCGCTTGGTCAACTCGCGAAATGGGCGTGGGACGGGATCAAGTGGCTGTTCAATCCGTCCAATTGGAAGAGGGGTTGGGATCGAGTTGTGCGCTGGTTCAATGGCGACGGCGGCCCTGCACTCAACGACTCGTTCACCAACATCTTCCTCGGCATAGGTACGGTTATCTCGGACTTTGTAGTGTCTGCCCGCGACGAGATTCTTGGTAGCTTCGGCACCAGTTGGGATGAGGTGTGGCTCAGACTTCAAGACTTCGGCGACCGGTTCAAGGAGTGGACGATTTGGTTGAAAGATGTCGGTGTCGGCCACGTAAAAATGGCGTGGTTGAACATCAAAGACTCGGTCATCGATTCTATGGCAACAGTTGCTGATAAAGTGTTGAGCGGGTGGGCAAAGATTAAGGAGATGTCCGCAAAGGCCGCTGACTGGATCCTTAATTTCGTAATTGGACCACTCGTCAGGGGTTACGCCGAGATCGCCCTTGGGGCCGCTAAATCTGATTATCTGGCCAACGACGACCGTGCGGCGTGGGTCGAGGCTCAGAAGCTCTATAGCGAGAGAATGAAGATCGCCAATAGAGCGCCTGATGCGGCGGCTGCTGCAGCAAGGATCTCCGCCAACGAGGATGCTCTTGCGCTTCTTAAAACCACCAAGGGGGCTCAAGCGGCCATCCAGAAGGAGCGGGAGGCCCTCCTCGTTAATCAGGGTAAGGCTGAAGCCGAATACGAAGACCGTCGAGCCGAGCGAGCTCGCGCGGCTGCCTCACGTCTAGAGGAGGCGCGACAGAAGGCGCGACAAACTGGGGATGGTATCCGAGCTCGCCGAGAGGCTGAGCGTACAAACGCTGAGCGTCTAGGTGCCTGGGCAGATCAACTTCGCGGAGGCTTCGTCGCTCGAACCGAGGCCATCATTACCAGCCTTCATAGTGAGCAAAGCAGAGCAACGGAGGCTGGTAACTCCAGAACCGCGACAAGGCTTGACGGCAAGATCGAGGATATGCGCGAGACGCTTAATCATTTCAAGACCCTGAAGAATCCGGACCAGATGCAGGAGCTCATGACGCGCGTTGAGAAGTATGCCGGGGCCGACGCGATGAGGGAGGCGAGGGCGACGCCAGCCTACGGAATAGAGCTTCCATCAGCACGCCCTGAGCTCGTCGATGTTAAGGCTGCTGTCAGGGCGGCCCGCGAACGTGCGGCCCCAACTCCACCGGCTCCGGCTCCGGCTCCAGCCGAAAACCCGCTCGGTATGGGAATCGGAGTGCAGGCCGTCAAGGACATGAACAGCATGACGCTCACCCTTCGATACGACACTACTCAGAAGGCGGATGACTTGTTTACGGTCAACGGACCTGATCGACTTCAGCTCCCCATCTCGTTCGGAATGGGGTGGTAAATGGCAGTCAAGCGCAACCCCATCGGTCCACTTACCACCTCTTCGCTCCGACGCATCAACGAGGTCTTTTTCTGGGCGCCGACTCGACCACGGTCGATCGCACCTCGCGACGATGATGAGGTCTACTCGATTCGCAGCCACGATCGTCTGGACAACATCGCTGCGGACCGCCTAAGCGATCCGCAGCTTGGCTGGGTGATCCTCCTACGCAACGACCTACGCCTGGTGCCAAACGACCTGGTTCCGGGACGCAAGATCTTCATTCCCACTCGCGAAAGTCTGCGAGTGAGAGGATTGATCTCTTAATGAGTTTAACCATCTCTCCTCTTCCAGATGACAGCGCATCTCCGACTGGTAGAGCTCAGCACGGTCAGCGGGACGTCGGCGACCTATTCTCGCCATTCTTTCGGGTGTCATTCAAGAATATCTCGAAGGCAGAGGCTGACGCGAACACAAACGAGACCGATGGCGCGGACCAACTGATCGCTGATCGTTTCGCGTCATCGGACGAGTTCCGGACGGACGGAACTGCGCTTCTGCCCCCCGAAGAGAACGCCGAGACCTTCAACCTCGACTCCAGGCTACTGCCCAAGACGGCGGCCAGCTTGAAGATTGAGTCAAAGTCCAGTGCTGCGCTGAGGTTCACGCTAACACTCACGCCGCCTTACGAAGATGGAATTCGAATCCTAAACAGCCGGCTGATCAACTTCGGAACACTAGTCAAGGTTCAGTGGGGTTACGCGGGTTGGGGGGCCGGCGCCAACATCCTCAGCGACATCTTTGTTTTCCGGAACAACTTTCCGCAGGCTGAGTTTGGCGAGGACATCAAGATCGTCATATCTGGGGACGATCTCACCGCGTCTGTAGGAACCCGCAACGCGGCCACACGAAAGTGGCTCTTCAGTGAGTATCCGAATGACTGCGCAATCGTTCGGCAGATCGTCGCACGTACTAAGGTGAAGCTGGATACCTCTGCAGTGCCGGCTGAGTCGAGTTTCCTAACCGGAGCCAACCGTCCAAAGCCGGAAACGGGAGGAGCGACACCGGACGCTGCCATAGAGCAGACCGTCAACGACTGGTCCTTCATAAGAAGGCTGTGTCACGATCACAGCCTCTCGTTCACATCCCAAGGGGTCGACTTCAAGATTTTCTCGCTGTTCGACGCGTCGACAGCTCAGAACTACTCCTATCGTCTGCTTTACCGTCGCAAGCCCGAGACAAAGCGCGACATCCCTGTCTCGAACATTCGGGGCAACATAATGCCCTGGACCTTCCTGCCGGCAGAAGGGAGAGGTCTGGTTCAGTTCACGTTCAATGACAACAATCCGAGCGCGAGCCAGATCAAAAAAGAATCTCCGGCGTCGGGAACGAAACCTGGTCTCGCACCCGGCGGAGCCACTGGTGATGCCGCTGGAAAACCGAATAACGTGGTCAGTCTGGGCGGTGATGGAGATGGCGAACAAGTCAATGATGAACAGGTGGGCTCGTTTACTGTTCGTCCTCGGCCGAACAAGTTCGAAGATAAGCCACCACTGCTCTCAGTACCATCTGGCGCCCACAACGCCGAGGAAAAGCTGGAAAACGAGATCAATAAGATCCGAGCGTTCTCGAACCCAATGGTCGGGGTTGCGGCGCCCGGTGTAGTCGATCTGTGGCCCGGCATAACAGTCATGCTTGAAGGCACAAGCGACCTCTTCGACGGCCCCTACTTCGTTAGGGACGCTACGCACACCATTAGTAGTAGCGGCTACGACATGGATTTGACGCTACTTCGACACACGATAAAGGGAGGTCTCGGCGAGAAGCCTGTAGCTAACCCTGTCACTCCGACGAGTGAGGGCGACAAGGATGAGGTTGAGTCTGCGGTGGAGGAGGACGGCAGGGCCGACCTCCTAGACTTCATAGACACGCTGCCAGGGCTTCGTTAAACCGCTATGTTCGAACCAAACCCCATCGTTCAGTGGATCATCAACGTTAGCGAGCGTGGTCTGGAATACGCCGCGCGTCGCTATTACGGGCTCTACGGCGCGGTGGTGGAGTCGAATGACGACCCCAGGTCTCAGGGCCGCGTTTCGGCCCGAATAGGAGTGCTGGGCATCGGAACAGCTGACCGCGCCGGTAGATTCACCCCAGCGGTTCACTCAAAGATGCTCAAGCCGATGTCCATCTACGCTGGTGAGGAGCACGGTCTCTACTTTCCGCCTGAAGACGGCGACATGGTTTACGTGTCGTTCGACCACGGAGACCCTCAAGCCCCTCGCTTTCACGGCAGCTGGTGGGGCAACCTAGACTCGTCGTTGACGGCGTCCGGATCACAGGTTCCGACAGAGTTCAAGGTGTCTGGTCCGCCGACTAAGCGCGGCATCAAGACCAAGTTCGGCCACGGGCTCGTCTTCAGCGACGATCCTCAGGATCCGTTCGTCCAACTGTGGAGCGGCAAGCAGGACGGAGCTCAGGGAACTGAGGCAACCAAGCAGCAGAGGGTTACGCTCGCCAATGAAGGCGCGACGACCAAAAACCAAGGTGTCTACGTTGATACATTCTACGGACACAAGGTCCACCTGGACGACGTCGAGAAGACAGTTCTGATCTCTGGTCTGAGCGCTGACCCAGCTGGGGAGGTGGCAAACTCGATCAAAATCGATGACACCGCTCAGAAGGTAACCATCAAAACCAGTAACCCGGTCCCCCAGACGATCGTTCTCGACGGAACCACTGGGAACATCGATATCATAAGCCCAGCCATCATCAACGTAACGGCGCTGGGCGCCATGAACTTGACGGCTACGGGTGCGATCACCATGGCCGCAGCTGGAGGTATAGCCACGGGCTCTGGGGCGGTGCCTCCGGCCCCAGCAATACCAGGTGCGTCGGTCGAAACGGGCGTCGGTACAAAGCTCATCAACTTCGCCGGTGTCGTCACGGAAACCCTGGCCGGTTTCATTCAGAACGTGGCGACCTCCATCTCTATTACGACGCCCATCTTTACCATCAACGCCCCTGTAGCGGTCATCGGACCGCCGGGGATCGGAATCACCCTCCTCGGTGGGCTGGTGACTATCGGGAACCCCGGTACTGCTCAGCAGGTGACAAACGCGCAGCTCATTGAGTTCCTAAAATCACACACACATATTGGAAACCTCGGAGCTCCGACGCCGTTGTCGCCTGCGTCCACACTACTGCTCCAGGACCCGTCTAACCCCGCCTTGCCGAACCCCCTCTACGTCACCCAGACAAAGATGATCTAGCTATGGCCAGAATCAAGGGAGTTTCGGTTCCGTTCAAGTTCACCCGCCGGGGTTATCCCGAGTCGTGCGTAGACGAAAAGTGCCTACACGACTCGATCTTCAGCATTCTGAGCACAATCCCTGGCGAAAGAGTAATGCGGCCCGAGTTCGGGTCTTACCTTCGAGTCCTTCTGTTCGAGTCGATGTCTCGCGCCACAGGGTTTAGGGCGAGGGCTGAGGTGTTTAGGGCTATTGGCGCCTGGGAACGACGAGTGGCCGTCCAAGACGTACTATTCGAACTGAACGATACAACGATAATCGTCCATGTAACATGGAGGTCTGGCGGAAACCTTGAGGCCAGGACAACTCTGGCGTTGCCGAGGGTGGCGTAACTATGAGCATCGAACTTAGCCCAACAGCACGTCAGATTATCCGATCAACCTTCTTCGGCAAGGATTTCGACACCCACCGTCAAGAGATCATTGATGCGCTGAATTCAATCTTCGGATCAGACGTGGTCTCGAACATCGTCTCGTCAGAGCAAGGCGTTGTTCTGACTGAGATGAACGCATACGCGCTGTCGACCCTGTCCTGGTATGGTGACCGTCAGGCGGACGATACGACCCTGCAGTTCGCGCGGCTCCGATTTGCAGCCGTGACCATTGCCCGACAGCTTGGATACAAGGCCACTTCGTCAGTGCCAGCTGTCGTCGACGTGCGCGTCCAGCTCACGAGCGCGCCAGGAGTCCAGCTCACCATTCCGAAGGGTCAACGAGCGTCTGGTCCGGACGGACTGGTCTTCGAAACCCTGGCTGACGTGGTTTTCGACCAGGGACAGGTCGGGGCGGGAACCCCTGCCGGTATGACCGTCACCTCTTTGGCGGTCGACCCATCCACTCCGGCCACGGTTTATCTGGCCTCCAACAACGGTGTCCTAAAAACGACATCGTCCGGCGCTCTTTGGAGCTCGGCGAGTGCCGGGCTGACCATCGCCAATGTCGTCGACATGATCATTGATGTTTCAGCCCCGTCGACACTCTACGCATGCACCATCACGTCCGGGGTGTTCAAGACGACGGACGCGGCGGTCTCTTGGACAGCGTCTAACTCGGGGCTAACCAACCTGAAGACGACGGCAATTGCTATTGACCCGATCACGCCTACTGTTCTCTACGTCACCACCAACGCTGGTGGAGTCTACAAGTCGATCAATGCTGGAACTACTTGGTCGGCAGTAAACGGCGGCATAACCGACTTCGTTCTCCAAACGGTCTCAATCAACCCTGTGACGCCGTCCATTGTATACGTGGGCGGTTACAGTGGCGGTGTCTACAAGACAATCAACAGCGGCCTGTCGTGGACCACAGCTAACACCGGGCTGGCTAATACAAACGTCACCGTGCTCGCTATCGACCCAGTCACCCCAACCACCATTTACGCTGGCACGGCGGGGGGAGGAGTCTACAAGTCGGTCGACAGTGCGACCACCTGGGTCCCTGTGAACAGCGGCCTGACGGGGCTGTCGATCACCGACATCAAGATTGACCCGGTGACTCCAACAATCGTCTACGCCACATCGTCGGATGGTGGTGTCTTCAAGACGATCAACGGCGGAACGAGCTGGGCCGCAGCTCAGACCGGGCTAACCCAGGTAGCCACAACTGCAATCGTGATCGACCCGACAGCTTCCACTGTGCTCTACGTAGGAACAGCTGAAGGTGGCGTGTTCACCTCAGTGAACTCGGCCTTTACGTGGGCCGCGACAAACAACGGTATCGACGACCCGATCCGTACAGTTCAGATGCGGGAAGGCCAGACCCTTACGGCCACGTTCCGTAGCACGGGAAATCAGTTCCAGACCTACGAGCTCTCAACTCCCGGAGCGTTCACGATCTCTCAGGACTCACCATCGGTCAGTGTCGGCGGCATCCTCTGGCCTGAGGTGAAGCTCCTAACCTATGATCAGGTCGACCAGGTCGAGATCGAGTATGGACTTTCTCCGCCTAGAGTGATCTTCGGCGACGGTATCGCCGGAAATATCCCGAACAAGGACGCGGAGATCAAGGTCACCTACTTCGTGACCTCGGGGACGCTAGGTTCTATCGCCTCCAACACCATCGGGAGCTTCATCGGACCAATCATTGCCGGAACTACTCCGATTGGAACAGTTCTCTCTAACGCTAGCCCGTCGACACCTGGCTCAGATCCTGAGTCGATCACCAGTATCCGAATCAACGCTCCTCAGGTCTTCCAGGCGGGCCAGCGAGCCGTAACAGCGGCCGATCTCACTGGTTGGATCAACTCTTTCGTCGACCCGGTTTACGGCGCTGTAACGAAGGGTCGGGCCACATCCCCGCGATCGTCCGCCGCTGATGCTGAAGCTCAGAGCATTCTGGGCAACCTGGTGGCGTTCGGTGTACCGTCTTCGATCACGAGCAGGTTTGAGGGATACATCGACACTATTCTGTCGTCAAATTGCGCGGCCAACGTCGTCAACGCCCAGATTTTGTCATCAGATTCAATTGGTCGTTACGTGGCCGCGCCGGCTGGCCTCGCCAGGAACCTGGCGACGTTCCTGAACACCATCACGGAAAGCACCGTGGAGGCTGTTGTCACCGACGGATCGGTTAACCTGCTCTCTGTAGATGCGTTTATCGACATCAAGGTCATCAGCACCATCACGAATGACGCGCTTCGTAACTCGATTAAGGACAACGTCCGGAATGTGATCCAATCGCTACTTCTGGGCCGTGACTTCGGAGACTCGCTCCGAATCGGAGACGTCTACCAGGCGGTCGAGGATGTCGAGGGTGTGGATTACTCCAATGTCACTCTGGTGGTGAGAAACAACATCGGAGACGATATCAGTGTCGCGCGTCTGAACGAGTTCAGCGGCCTGGTGATCCAGGACTACGAAGTCATAACAATGGGCGCCACTCCATCTGTAGAATTCCTGTAAGGGATTGGGTAGATAGACATGGCAGATCTCACCCCACAAAAGGAGAAGCGACGTAACCACTCATTGGTTCAGGCGGAATCCCTTGTTGGTAGGAAATTCGGAGAATATACCGTCATCCGCCTTGAAGAGCCCAGAGTTTACGATGCTCGTGGTGCCTATATCCGCCGTTATGTTTGTCGGTGTTCCTGTGGCGGTGAGAGGGCGATCGCGTCGAGCACTATAAAAGGTCGACCGCCTTACTCGTGCATCAAGTGTCGCAGGTCTCGAAACCTAAGACCAACTGAAGATTTCCGGGCTGCCAGGTGTCGCTACTCTAAGAAGAACCTGGAAACCCTCGCAAAGGTAGAGATAGCAGTTGGTGCGAAAATCGGCTGGTTTACCGTCATCACCGAGATAAAGAGTAAAACCAACCAGAAATTGTGGCGTTGTCGCTGTGAGTGCGGGCAGGAGGTGATCAAGACTCCATCTCAGATTCGCTATTCGACAACCACACGCTGCAGGACATGTTCCGATCGTCGAAAGACGATGCACGTAGAGGTGAGCGCCTTGTCTCACGTCATCAATGGTTACCGTCAACGGGCCAGACGGCGAAACCTGGTGTTCGAGTTGTCACGAACTGTTGTGCTTCAACTCATTCAATCAGGATGTTCCTACTGCGGCGAGGCCGCGAGTAACACCTACAAAAAGCCGAGCACAGGCGAACTCTACCATTACAACGGAATCGATAGGGTTAACCCTGCAGAAGGCTACATCGTCGATAATGTTGTCACGTGTTGCAGCAGCTGTAACGTCGCTAAGCTAGACCGCAGCAGGGATGAGTTTGTGGCCCATGCGAGGCGTATCACTGAGCACCTAAGTGTGGTGGAGACAAGGATTTAGGTATGTCCGAGCTGACGCCACAAAACCAATATCCAATCCCGAGCGAATACGAGGAGCCCTACTTCGCATCGGCCAAGTCCTACTTCTTGGCGACCGACATGGCCGACTGGTCGCTCGCGGAGAAGGACAACCTCATTTGGTCTGGTGGTGGTTCGTTCTCGTGGAACGGCACTACAGGATCACTGACGTGGGCCGCACCAGTCGAGCTCCGAACTAAGACCACGGTCTGGAAGGCCATAGTACAGGGTCCGCCTTCTCCGGGCGGGGTGGTCGTGCTCCAGGATGGTGAAGTCGCCTTCTTCGCCCACCCACGCCTGCAAATCGACGATAAGGTCGTCTCGCTGGTAGTTGGTCCGGTCACGCTGATCCCTGGCGTACGCCTTCACGACATCACCATCTTCGCGGCCCGCGTCGGAACGACTGTCTTCTTCGCAGATGGAAAGTCGCTCAAGGACGGCGAGTCTGGCGAGATCTTCGGCGGCGGCACAGGGTCAGTAGTTCAGCCCCACGAGCACCAGCCAGCGAAGGTAATCGAGCCGCCCGGAGCTGGTACAGCCGTCCTCGACCTGAACATCATCAGCTTCTCTCCGGCTAACCTCAAGAGGGTAAGGCTTTACCGAAACGGCGAGCTGCAGAACGATCCGGCCGACTATACGGTCGACACGGGAACCGGTCTGATCACGCTCGTGGTTCCAACGGTTAGGCCCAATCTATTTGAACCGGATCCAGAGCGTTTCACGGCGTTCATGGAGACGAACCCTCCGATCATCACGACCGGTGATCACGCCCACATGGCTCCGCGAATCGTCGAGCCTCTGGCCGGCACGTTCCAGATCGACATGCTGGTAACCGCGCTTGATTACCCTGCGCTCCAGCGCATCGAACTGCACCGAAACGGCTCTGTGCTCTCTGAGCCTGATGACTACACGCTCGACCTCAATGCAGGACTGGTCAATTTGGTGCTGCCATCTGCGTCCGGCGAGCGTTTCATGGCGTTCCGAGAGGTTCAGTACTAGTGCCCTACTTCGAGTCGTCTATAGGATTCGGACATAATCCGTTTGGACACCATCAGTATGGATTCGGCGACTGGGCCGAGGAGATGCTCTGGAAGAACCTCCCAGAGGTCTATCGAGACTGCGACGATGCAGGACCGGCCGGTAGTGAGGTCGATCAGCCTCTTCGCAAGTTTCAGAACGCCCTCAAGCCGTCGTATCAAGACCTTCGAATCAAGTGGCACCTCTTTCCGTTTCTGTGGGATGCGATCAAGGTCCCGCTCGATCAGCTAGCGCAGCTTGGCTATAACGTCGGGATCAACGTCGATCCGACGAAGTCGGAAGGTCTTCAGCGCTCATCGGTGTTGAACGCGAGCCAGCTCTGGCTCAACAAGGGCACCGACAAGGGCTATGAGCTCACGGCTGCCTTCGAGGGTTTGCTGGTCACTGTGACCCCACTGTGGGCCCAAACTTGTGGCCCGGCTCGACAGATCCTTGGCACCCCCACTGGGGCCGTCACTTGTCGATTCGACCTTTCGACTACCCGGATCATCGAGAGACCTGTTAGTCCGGGAACTGTCCATATCAAGGTCACCACCCAGTACGAAATCGAGGAATCTATTCGCGACGACGGGGCCGGAAACCTGGTTGGATTCGGGAACCAGATGTTCGGGAAGCTTTCAAGACTCGACCTCATCAGCGTCAACACCATGCAGCTGACCGCGATCATCGGCGTGCTCTTTGTCGGGGACACGGTCACACAGGGTCCTGCAACCGGGATCGTCGTGGCGGTCAACGGTGCAGCGGTCACCATCAACACCACCGTCGGTGTATTCACTACTGGCGCCATCGTCGATACCACGTCCGGGGCCACTGCTACCGTCGCCGGCATTACCTCCGACACGCTCGCGTCAGGGGAGACCTTCGAGGGCCTCACTTCGGGAACCGAAGGTTCAATGCGCGCATTCAATACGACCTACGCCGTCGTGGACCGCATCACGACGTTAGCTGGCTTTACTCCGGGTGAGACCCTCGTCGGGCTGACCTCTGGCAACTACGCGGTCGCCGGGACCACCACCGAACTCATTCAGGGGCCACTACAGGCACGCATCGATCTGACCGGTGTGGTCGGCACACTTACGATAAATGAAGAACTGACCGGAGTAACCAGCGGTTCGGTCGCCATCGTCCGCGATGTCGTAGGAGCCTCGCTCTACGTCGACACGATCACCCTCCCTGGTTTTACCATCGGCGAGACAGTCACCACGGTCGGAGGCTCTGGAACGGTCGCTGCGATCGACTTCGGCACAATCGACTACATTGCTGGTGATATGTCAGGCCGTACTACATGCCTCAAGGTTGGTGAACCAGTCCGCTATGTAGTAGACCTGATAGAGTCTGGTCCAACCCAGTTCATCGCCAACTACGACGAGGTGGTAGCAGACCTGATCCCTATGGACCTGATCCTAGAAGATCGCTACGAAAAGTGGCCGATCACAGCCACCCCCATCCGCATAAGCGGCGGGTTCATGTCTCGTGGCGAGTGCAGGTCCCACTCGCTCCGTCTTTTCTTTGCCACCCCAGACAACACCGAGATCGAGGACTTCGTCGATGTGAGTCGGCGCATCGCCACCTCACTTGATCGATTCCGACCCATTCACGTCGAGTTTGATAGTATCTCGTTTGATGGATCACACGCATCATCACAGGTGTGGCGAACAGATAGAATCAACGCCGATTCGGCTGCGGCTACTGTGTGGTATGCGCCGGTCACCGGCGAACAGCGGGCGTCCACCCAGATCTGGACCACTGGTCCATTTTCCGCGACGGTCGCGAGGTAAGTCCTAAATGGCTAAGGTATTCGCACTCAATCGCTCAGCCGCTCAGCCGGTCACCATCAACACCATCACACCAGTGGTCGAAAACCTTGGTAGTGCGATCCCGGGCATGCAAACCACGTCTGTGCTTCCGGCACGATGTGTCAACCTTTACACCGTTTTCCAGGGTAACCCATATCTGCTTACCCTATCGGCGGCTGGCAACATCGAAATCCATAGATACGTCAGCGGCGCGTGGACTCTTGTTGGAGGTCCGTTCACTCCAGCTGTAGGTCACGTCTTGACACCTCTATGCATCCACGTCGTTAATGACACTGTCCTTACCCTTTGGACCGACGAAGGCGCATCTAACGACGGAATCGCATCGTCCATCTCGCTGACCGGGACGTCGTGGTCATCGCCAACAACTGAGCTCGCACCTATTGGTGCGTCAAACGGCGGGCATTCGGTTCACTATAAGGGGGCGATCTGGTTCGCTACAGCCATCGGGGTTTGGTGCTACGCGCCGCTGGCCCGGTTCATGACGCTCTCGGGTGTTGTCGGCTCGTTTGTCCCCGACGAGACACTTGTCGGCGGGACAAGCTTGACCTCTGCAGTGGTGAGGAGTTTCAACAGCCCTGTGGTCCGCGTAGACACGGTGTCCGGATCTGGGTTTGTAACAGCCGAAACCGTAACGGGCACAACCAGTGGTGCAACAGGAACAATCACAACCATCACCCGGTTTGTAAACGCCCTTCCTGATACCGGCAATGATGCCGCGCTGGGTGGGGTCGCTGGAAGCGCGAACCTCCTCGGTTCGTTCACCAGTTGGGATGGCGCGCTCTACTTCGTTCAACCCAAAACAGCTGCTGGGCCGATCAGGCTCTATCAATTGAGCACTGCATGGGAAGCGGCGCTTAACGTACCCGCACCACAATGGACGAACCGGTCTTTCTCTGGACTCGTTGAGGCTGGGTTCGCCACCGTGAGCGCTGACGCCGGAATGTGGTCACTGTTCGTTAACCGTCTAGACGAGCTGTGTTTGTTCTACTCAGGTTCTGGAAGCACAAAGCTCGCGAAGACGACGAGCAAGACGGCACCATTGGTGTTCACCGATCTCACGAACACGTTCCTTCCGTCGACCATCTCGACCAAAACAAACCTAGGAGTGACGCTCTACACGGATGACCGACGACGTACGAACCTGCTCCAATCATTCCTGATCCGCGACCTGTCTGGGGCGTCGACAATTCTGACCAACTGGGACGGAGCCTCAGCTCTCACGGTGGTGGGATCGATCGCAGGAGCGGGCTTCATCCTCCCGGCATCGCGGTTCGGTCAGGAGTCCACGTTCACAAACCTGCAGCCTACGATCCATATCACAGACGTGTCAGAGCCGTTTCCGGGACGCATTCGCATCGACTACGTCGTCAGGGCCGATCCGGCTCGGACGGTAGATATCCTTCCGGAATACTCAATCGATGGTGATGAATACTTCCCGATGACGACTGGGGCAGATGACAGCGGCACGACCGGTCTACCGGCGTCTCCGGGCGGAGATGCCTACTTTTTCAACTGGGACACGTTCGCGGACCTTGACGGGGACTTCAACAATCTCCCACTTCGCATCGTCGACCGGATTAGCGGAGTCTAACCATGGTTGCGGGTCCTGTACAGTCCTTCTCCCGAGACAACATCAAGGCGCGCTGGACCGAGCGATATACCTCGGACGCGGTCAACAAGAAGTTCGTAGGGATTCCTCGTGGCTGTTATCTCGGCTTCGTGCCATCTCCGACCGGCCTCATCCTCTCGCTGAAGCCAGACAAGTCGATCGCCTACTCAGCCCCTTCGGGCGTCTTCGTCGAGGGTGAGACTCTCACCGGTGGTACCAGCGGTGCCACCGCCGTCGTACGCGTCGTCAGCCTGAACTACATCCTGATCGACACGATCGTTGGCGGCCCGTTCGCAGTCGGAGAGACCATCTCCACTGGCTCTGGGTCTGCATCAGTAGAGCACTTTGGCGAAGAAGGTGTCTCCCTGGCCCGTGTCGTGTCGAGCTCTTCCTTGGCTGCAGGGCGCAGCGAACACATGATCGATGTGATCACGTCGGACACTGTGGATCTAAACTTCACCGGGTTTGCCGACGGTGTCTACTACGTGATCCTGACAGCCTCTTACGAAGTTGGTCAGACCACTATCGGTAACATCGTCACTCGGACTACACCTCCGCCCACCGGACCGCAGGAAGTGCTGATCTGCGTCGCGACTAAGGTCGGTGTTGGTTTGACGGTGTCAGCTACAACCCCGCTCACGCGCCACGATCCTCATGCGTTCGTGGGAACTCGGATCGGTTTCATGCCAGGCGGTTCAATTGAATCGCTCCAGCAGGCCATCATAGCCACCGACGAGATCGTGGCGGCTCGCCAGTTCTCCGACGGCACGACCGCTCCTGCGTTCAATCCCGTCAGTCCTCAGACAACGGGCGTTCCTTTCAGGCTGAACACAGACCTCGGCAACGTCGCAATGGGCGGGCGCCTCGGTAAGGTCGCCTCGGCGATCGGGGGCAACCAGTTCACCCTTGCCGGTCCGGCGTCCCAGGCGAACGTCTCTGGCTCTTTCTCGACCAGAAACCGTGACGTTGAACCGTTTCGGGACCTGTCCCCGGCCACCGGAATCGGCCTACCGACCGGTATCGTACCAGCGATCAAGGCTGGTGGTTCTGAAGCCGTCCAGCTAACTCTCTCTGGCATCGTCGGCTCCTTCGCCGTGGGACTTCCGGTCATTGGAAGCAGCAGCGGGGCTACAGCTATCATCAAGACGGTTGATGGTACCGGCACCGTTCTGACTGTCGGAGACTTCGTAGGCACGCCGTTTATCGGGGAGGTTATCACCCAGACGGCACCGCCGGCGACCGGGACCATCGCTCCGGGCGGCATCGATCTGCTCGAAGGAGCGATCACAGGTCTCACAGGAACCACGACCGGGTCCAATGTCTGTGTGGTCATCGACACGGCCACTGGACGAAAGGCGATCGACTCCAGCGGCAACCCGATATTCGGTCGCCTGGTCTTCGACCCCACTGGCGGTTTGAGCAACTCCGGCGACTACGACTTGAGCACGTCTGGTGGACTCTTGAACTTCACCGCGAGCACTACGACGGTTGTCGTCTCGTCGGCGCCCGGAACTGTCACGACACCTGACATGATCGCCGTCGGCGACTTGATCGAGGGCGATGACGGACGCTTCTACGAGGTGGCCTCGATCGCGGGTAGCCCGAACGTCACGTCATTTAACGTCCCTGTGTCTAAGCCATACGTAGGACCGACCCAGGTAAACGTTGCGAGCCGTCGACGACGCCGGTTTCTGCTGGAGTTCAAGATCGTATCGTCAGGCGTTGAATCAGCTGCCACGCTTGCCGCAGGGACCTACAAGTTCTTCTTCCCGGCGTGGTTTACGCTGGAGAAATCGAACCTCGACGCTACGCTGCAGATGCTCGCGCCGGGCGATACATCAGTCCCTCAGGCATCATCGTCGCTTGCAGGTGTCGCCCTGGCCGCGCCAGGACACGTCTCCTCTCCCGCAGCTCTGATCGGGGCGATCCAGACCGCCACCTCCGGCGGCGGCGGCCCGATCGGTAACGGTAACTTCCACACGATCAACTTCTCTGCTGGCGCCTCTCAGAGCGCTCCAGGCGTCTTGGATGTAGCGCTATCTGCGGGGGCATCCGGACCAGCGGGTCCGACAGGTCCGACAGGTCCGACAGGGCCCATCGGTCCAGGCTTCTCAAGCATCGAGCCCTTCCAAAGCAAGGTTCTGGCGACCGCTGGTCTCCCTGCGAGTGGTACGATTGGTTACACTTTCAGCGGCGCGGTTCGTGGGTTCAACACCCAGACGTCCCTGCTTAATACCGGTGCCTTTGGTCCCGGTCAGTACGAGATCTCCAACATCACAGTCTCGACGAATACGGTGAACGTGAGTTGGAGCGGTGTGGCGAACTTCAGCCTCTCAATCGGAGTGACGGCATTCATCTAATGAGACACATCATCTGGCTAAAGGCCGACGGGTCTATTGGTGGGTTTCACATCATCACCGGAGGATGGGCCCCAGACTTCGACCCGAATGATCTAACCGAGTCCAACACACAGGCCAAGTTCGTTCGGGATCACCACGCAGCTAACCCGAGCAACGGGTTCCACTCGTTCTTCGAGTACGAGTGCCCGTGCAGTCCATCTGCAGGATTCTGCGACTGCCCTAACAACACGTGCGCAAACTGCCATGTCGACGGGGGCCTGCTCAAGATCAAGCCCACGCTATCGTTGCTGCTCACCAACCAGGTGGTAGGAGCTACCTCCGAGATAGCACCTCTCGTGCTGGCTGCAGGAGCCGAAGTCCCAATCAAGTTCACTGGCTCCCTCCCAGACACTACAGTGGTGTCTGTCGACCGAGTCGGCGGACCTGATAGCTTCGAGACGCTGCCGACGACGTTCACTTTTGGTGGTAACGAGACCCCAGAGCAGACCTTTTTGGTCCCGGCCAAGGGCCAGATCAGTGTGTTCAGGATAGATGCGGGCAAATACGTGCGGCCTAGGATCGTAGTCGTGAAGGGCTGGTAGCCTGTTGTTCTACAGATGTCTCTACGAGCGTCGGTACACATCGGTCGACCTAACAAACGCTTACTCCGGCACGCCTGTCTTCATTATCGGAGGAAACCCGAGCCTGAAGACCCTGCCATTGGACCGGCTGGAGTCTTCCAGGCTTCCTACACTAGCGCTCAACAATGCGCTATACGTTTACCCAAACCCGACGATGTGGCTCACTGCGGACCGCCCACTCTGCTACGGAGGGCACTTCTTCGCACGCCCGGATATCACCAAGTTCGCCTACATGAACTACCGGGACGAGGTGGTCCAGGCGACGGGTAGAGCGCTCAAAGACCACCCAATGATGTTGTTCTACACGGCGTCGGAAGGAGAGATCACCTCTGGGTTCTTCGAGGACAAACCGGCCTTCACCTGGTGTAAATCGGTCTTCCCGTTGGCATTGCAACTTGCGTGGAGGGCCGGCGCTCGACGCGTCTACTTGGTGGGTTGCTCGTTTCTGACCAATGGTCAGGTTCCGTACGCATGGGGTGCTCGTCTTACACCCCCACAAGTCACATGGAGCCAGTTGACCTACGATGACGACATCAATCGTCTAAGACGGTTGCGGCCCATCTTCGATGCCCATGGATTCGAGATAGTCAGCTGTACGCCGAACAGCAGGGCGAACGAGATCTTTCCGCTGGTTGACCTAGCATCTGCAATCGCCGTCGAGTTGGCTAGGCTTCCTCAGCCAACGCCGGTTAGCGAGTTGATACACAGCTCAGAGACTAGACTTCCAGGACTTTGAAGCGACCGGTGCGGAAGCGGCTGAGGCGAACCAGATCCTCTCCCTCAGGGAAGAGACTCATCTGACCGCCCTTGGACTCGCCGCCGCCACCGCCGCTGTAGGCCGGACCTCGCGGGCCGCCGGACTTCTTCTTCTTCGGATCGTAGATGTCCTTGTGGTCACCACGGTTCACCGATGTCATGCCCTCGGGAGTAGGCTGGTCGGCGGGAATGGAGCCCACATGGCTAGGAGACTTGCCTCCCTTACCTCCGCCTCCGCCTCCGCCCTTACCTCCGCCACCAGCCGGGTTGGCCGCAGGAGCAGCTCCTGGCTTCGCGGCGCCCAGCCTCGGAACTGCAGGTGACGGCGCCGCAGGCGCCGCCTTCCCTGCCCCGGCGAAGGCCGGCTTGGCTGCGTCTGGACCGCCCGTCAGCTTGGGCGGCGCGGCAGGCCTTTCAGCAGCAGCAGGAGCTGCCTGCCTAGGCTCTCCGCCCTTCACAGCCTGCGCGTAAGGACTCGGCTTCGGCTCAGGCTTCGGCTCAGGCCTCTGAGCTGCGGCCTTGGCGAAGATGCTAGGCTTTTCCGGAGCGGCCGGAGCAGCCGGAGCAGGCTTGGACGCTGGCGCCGGTGCCGGCGGCTTTGCCCCGGGGCGTGCGAACGACGGCAGCTTGGACTTCTTTGCGGCCTGCGCGGCTGCAGCATCAGCGTCCGCCTGCGCGGCAGCCGCGTCGCCGGGGGCGGCGGCTTGGGCCTTCTCAGCCTGTGCCTTCTCAGCTTTCTTAGCCTGCAGCTTAGCTTCGCGGGCTGCTTTCGCAGCCTCTGGGTCTGGGATGTCCTTCTTCAGCGCAAACCGCTCGGCTTGCTTCTGCTTGATTGCAGCTTGGTCCGCAGGATCCTTAGGAAGATGCTCAGCTGGAACATCTAGCTCGGCGCCCTTTTGAGCGTGCCGCGCTTTGGCCGCCTTGATGTCGGCCAACTCCTTCTCGCGGCGCTCCTGCGCAGGACTCTTGCCGCTGGGTCCGGGAGCTAGTTCATCTGGCGCGGCACCGGCCATTTGTTGACGACCCTGCTTTTCCAGGGCTGCTCTCTGCTGCTGTTGCTCAGGCGTTTTACCGGCCTGGTGTTGCTTCTCCCACTTCTTGTGGACCTCTTCGTCTCCAATGGTTTTTTCGGCGCGCGAAACCGCCGCGTCGCCGGCCCGCTGGTCAGCCTTCTCCTGCCGACGCCTTTGGGACCTTGGTGACCCAGCGACATCTTGATGGAACTGATCGAGCTTACGATCCTTGAGGATCTGTCTTCCACCTGTAGCCTTCGCTACGGCCAACTGAATCCTCTGCTTTGCCTTCTCGGCCAGCTTCGGATCGTCTCCTGTGTCTGGCCCATGCTCATCTTCGAAGTCGGACAGAGCCTGATGAGCTGCGTCCTGAGCAGCTCGGGCGTCAGCCTTCTGTTGAGGACTCTGCCCGCGCAGATGTGCGATACCCCTTCGAGCGGCCCCCGCCACCCGTCCTAGCAGACTTCCCTTTGGTTGCGCGCCAGGAGCAGCGCCAGGAGCAGCGCCAGGAGCAGCGCCAGGAGCAGCGCCAGGAGCCGCGTCTGGCTCGCCTGCGGCTAGTGCTGGAGCGTCAGCAGCCGGAGCAGCAGGAGCAGCAGGAGCAGCAGCCGCCTGGTCTCGTTGATGTGTTTGCTGAATGCGCTGAGTTAGTTCATCTGGGGTCAGCCCGGCCCTGCCTGCAGCACCTTGCTGGGCCTTGGCCTGAGTCGTGGCCTTGTAGGCGGCCTTGAGAGCCTGGTGGCCCTTCAAGCCGGCCGCCTCGCCCGCCTTTCGGAGTCCCCTAACATGGCCCAGCGCCTTGCCGAGACCGGCGACCGCTAGTCCGCCAGCCGCGCCAGCAAGACCGCCAAACGCGCCGCCGGCGGCCATTGCAGCTGACTTCTTCGGATTCTTTCGAACCCACTGGCCGGCCTTGTGAGCAACCGAGCCCTCATCTCCTTGGGCCCCAGCGACACCCTTCACGAACTGGCCAGCACCCCTAAGCGCTCCGCCCACAACCCCACCGACCGCCTTACGGGCACCCTGTCCAATCTTGTGGGATATGGATCCCTCGTCTCCGCGAGCGCCAACGACGCCCTTCGCGAACTGACCGAGCGTCGAGCTCTTAGGCTGGGGCGGTGCCGCTTGAGGCGCTTGACCCTGCCCCCTAGTCAATCGGAACGAGCGATGAGCAGGCGCGGCCGCCTGACGCGGTTGAGTGGGCGGTCCGCGACGCTCAACGAGCATCAGCGGTGTACGCCGCATGTTGATCTGACTCTCACCGACCATGGTCCGATAGACCACCAAATCGCGAGGATCGATCAGGTCTTCGGTCAGGCGCGGAGACCGGTCCTCTCCGAGGCAGTAACCACGGAGTTTCACGAACTTGTGCTTAGACACAAGGAGTAGTGCGGAGCGATCAGCCACGTAGCCGTCCTTAGACGATCAGAGCTCTGAGGTAGTGACGGAACTCCATTGGGCCGGCCAGGGATGCCTCGATGCGGCCCGATGTGAGTCGCACACGGACGTAGCGGTGTGTCAGTGGTACACCGGCCGTGACGAGGTCGACCATCCGACGGTGGTTCTTGAAGGTCAGGTTGACCGTCGTCACGTTTGCCATGAGGTCAGGGTCGTTGGTCGCCCCACTCTCGATGACGACGACGGCGGCGTCAGTGACCGATGAGACCCACAGCACGGCGTCTACGGGCTGCTCGCGGAACTCGACCCACAGCTCGTCCTTGGGGAACGCGACGAGTGGGATATCGTCCTTCTTGATGTGCATCTATGTCTCCCGTGTGTTCTTGCTACGAGTGCGCGGATCTGGCGCTAGTCACCGGCGATGATGGCTTCCAGCTCCGTGCTATTGGCGCCCGAAGTGACGAATAGGGCAGTGATGCCGTTCTCCGACATGAGAATACCGTCGCCGGGCCCGAACGAGAACGCGGGCGCCACTACGCTGTTGAACTTGAGGCTAACCGGGAAGTTGGTCCGCAGGAACACGCGCTTGGCCAGCGAGACGCCGCCAAAACTCACCTCCTGGTCCACCGTGCTTCCGGCCACCACCATCGGGAAGTGCTGAGTCACCTCCGACACGAGTAGTGTGTCAGCGATCACCTTCTGGGCTTCGATGGTGCCCGCAGCGTTGTAGATCTGAAACGTCCCGTTGATCTTGACTGTCTTTGAAGCCATGGTCCGCACCTCGTGCTGGCATTCTACACCTTCGCATCAGTCATGCGAAGGTAGATGCTACTTCGACTTAGACTCGGTCCCCTTCGACCGCTTTATCTTCGCCTTCGTTTCCTCATTGGACTTAGGGGTCGACACGCGCCCCTCGTAGATGGAATCGAGCTCCCCGGGTGTCTGTGGGGGGATGATCGCCTTGATCTTGTCGGCCACGGCCTGGGCCGCAGGACCGAGCAGCACCGGCACCGGTAACTGCTCGTCGCCCTCGACCGCCAGATCGGCCACTTTGGCCGGCTGCTCGGGGATCTTGAGATCCGCCTTCACCCGGTTAGTGAACTCCTCTACCTCGTCCACTGCCTTGAAGTCAGAGCCAGGCAGCACGTCGATGCGAACTGTATTGTTCGTGATGGTGTAGATCTTCCGCGTCTGGTTGCGGCCTGCGAGCTCACTCGTGAACGTGAGCTCGGCGAGGCCGATAAGTCCCTCCTTGAGAGCCTCTTCGGTGGGACGCCAAGCGTTGACGCTGTCAGGGAGCGAACCCTGATGGCCTAGATTGGCTTCGAGGTAGAGTGTTCCGCCCTTCTTCATGGATCCGACTACGTTCGAGATCAGACCCTTGGGGTGAGGAACCTCGTCGAGCCCCTCTGCCCAAAACACAATGTCGAACGACTCGACCGGCTTGTCGTCGCCCATACGAAGGCTGAAGGTCGCTCCGATCACGTCATCTGCGAGCTCAGACACGACAGGAAGAGCTCGGTGGTAGATCGACCGTGGCTCAAGCGCAACCACTGTCGATGCGCCAGCCCGCAGCGCGGCAACAGCAAGCCCGCCATTGCCAGGGCAGACGACCAGGACGTTCTTGCCGGCCACATCGGCCCCAAGGCGGGTCATGTAGCTCACAGGGTCGAACTTACCGGGTAAAGAGACGTCTTCGCCGAAGTTGATGCTGAACGAAAATGCATCGCCAGGGGTGAAGGACGATGACGCCTTGAAGGTCCGAATCCGAAGATCCATGTCGGTGTCAGTAGTGGTCATCAATTACCTCAGCTTTCGCTGGTTGTCGGGTTATCAGGAGTGCGAGTACGGAGTGGGCTACGAGTCGGCCCCTCCAGCTTAATGAGGCTACAAAGCCTCTCGAAGTCTGCTTCGTGGATCTCGAAGGTCATGAACGGCCGCTTGCAGCTCTTGCAAGTGCGACGTCGCTGCTTGCACACATCAACCGGTTTGGTCTCCGGGATGGTGGTCTTCAAGACGTACGTCTTGTCGTTTTCGCAGCGAGGACATTTCATCGAACGCGGAACCGTGTGCCAAAACTCTTGCGAGGTGCTCCGGCGACCAGTTTGCGGGCCGCGTAACGCGACCGCTGCTTGCGCTCTCGCTTGGCCCGAAACACGTCGCGCTCTGGCTTATCAATCCGCTCCATTGTCTTGCGCATGTTGTTCGTGATGCGGTCCACCTTGTGTGGCTCCATGAGTCCGCCCACTCCGGACTTGGCCTTAGGAAGTGGCTTCACACGAGACTTGAACAGTGATGATTCCTCCAAAAAAGAATCAGCTTCCTGCACGAGGTCGGCAATACCGTGCAAGAGGTCACTTACGCGTTGGTCACGTGGAAGGCGCATCGAAATATCTTACACCTAACTGATGGGATAGGTCCAGCTACCGCTAGATGATGTATGTGGGAAACCCACTCCAATCGTCTCCGCCTTCCATCGGCAGGGGCGGCTCATCGGGCCATCTGAAGTTGCCATCAGCGGTCATTATGGCCTCTCCAGGAACCCCGGCGGCCTCGACGGCCACACCCAACGAAATACCGCCTATTCCAATGTGCTGCCAGTTTGTGGCGAGGTAGTGGACAACGGCCGCGAAGGCGTCAGCTAGATCCTTCGACCCGGTCTTCGGGTGGTCAACCTTCGTTCCCTGATCGTTCAGCTCAAGCTCGCGAAGCTCCTTCGCGAGCATGGGGTAAACAGGCGTCTCGATCCGTCGCTCATACATCGCACCCTGGGCCGCGAGGTACGGATCAAGCGTGCGTTGAGTCGAGATCTCCTCTGTCTTGAACCCGTGTCTGGCAATCAGCTGCAGGTTTGGGAGGCCCATCCAATGGTCCGCTGAGACGGACCGAATCGGAAGCCCTCCCTCGCGCAACTTATAGATGAGTCCTCGAACCAGTTCGTGCTCAATCTCGCCTGCATGAGGAGGGACAATGCGAAGACACATGTCGATGTGAATGATCGGGGCGTCCTCTTTGACCCGTTCACGAGTGACCGGGTCGAGACGGTCTACCTCTGTTTCTCCCGCTACGTGGCCAACGCAGATGCCAGTGGCGTCTTTGTTTTTGGAGAGGTCCATGTGGCAGTGGCGGTGAGCATTAGGACAGCATCTCGGAACCGGATCACCATGAACATTCGTCATGGTCATGTTGCCCCAGATGGGATTGATCTCCCGACTGGTGGTCCACTCGTAGACATGGAACGGGTGCGGCCGCTCCGGCTTCTGCATGTCCTGGATGGCTTCTCGGTTCGAGAAGAACGGTCGGAACGACTCAAGCGCGATACCGGCGATATCGCGGGCCGCACCCGCCGGATCGTTCATGAACTCCTTGTAGTACTCGTCTGGGAACTTGAACCAGATCTCATCTTCTTCAGGCTGCTCTTCGTCCTTGAGAACCCGAACTCGACCGTGGTTTTGGTGTACAGCGGCACGCCACCATTTCTGACCAGCGAACGCGCCGGGCCGAACATCCCATGTCGCGTAGTCGCGACAGAAGACGTTGTTGTCCTCATCGGTAATGGCCTCGCGGAGTCGTCGCTCGGTAAAGTCGTGTATCGACTTTTTCGACGAGATCATGATCAGCCGACCGCGAAGACCCTTCGCCGCATAGGTGCCTCGAATACGACGGCGAAGCGAGTCGTAGATGCCCTCGGACTTATCATCCTTTCCACCACCCGCCGATACGTGGTTCCGTTGCTGCTTCGCGAAGAAGTTACCCTCGTCCATCAGCGCGGCCCAGACGTTGAGACCGAGAGCGGCGCCTTCACTCGAACCACCGGCGATGATGACGATGTCCTTTCCAGGAAACCGTATCTCCTCCTTGGTGTAATCGTATCGTCCCTTCCAGAATGGGGCCAGCGTCATCTTCGCGACGATGCCCTTGAAGACGACTCGCTGAGCTGCCTCTTTGGTGTGCGAGATTGGGACGATGTGAATAGTCTCGCCGCGTCCCAGGCCCAGGGTGTCAGTGGGGCGCTTAAGGCAATAGAGCTCGTATATGATTCGCAGCAGCGCTGTGGTGGAGAAGTAGTCCTTTCCATTCAACCCCAGCGGGTGCTGTTATGAACGGAGATCCCATTGGCCGTGAATCGCGTCGGCCCAGGGACACCGATATCAGCAACACCCACTGGGTGGTTTGCCTCCTTCAGAGTCTTGATTTTTTCGTAAGCAACTGTGCTCGGGTAAGCCTCGGCAAGCGTCGTTACGCCCGCAACGTCACTAAAGTCCTCGCAGAACTCCTTGAACATTGATCGAGAAAACTGGACTGAGGAGCGCCCCAATCGATTCCATCCAAGCGGTGAGACCCCGCGACTTCTTCGCGATACTGCTTGCTGCTGCAACAGATGGGCGGCATCACCATAGGTAAAGGGGACGACATCTACATTGGTATTGGCGCGTGTACTGGAGACATAGTTTGCAATTTTCTCTGTTTCTTTCTCCTTCGCGAATACCTGACCAATGTGCTCCATGAACAGCCTGAGATTGTCAACACCTGTAACCTGAAGGCAGTAGCCGGTGGTTTCTTTACCGTTCCTACTGGCCGTGTATTCGCGCGTTCGACTCTGGATGCTCCACCGAAGAAGAAGCAGCTGGACTTGCTGAATGAACCTCTCAGATGTCATTGCAAGCTGGAATCGGGGCGGCGATCCATCTCTATAGGCAACCGTACCCTCGGCGGCCCACACACGGTTGAGGAACAGAGCTACTTGATTCAGTGGTGCTCTACATACAGCATCTGGAACTTCCGCATCAGAGCAACCCATCCTGAAGATGCCCATCTGCTTGAGCCAGTCGCGGAAACCGCTGGTGATATAACGGCTTACATTAACCTCCCAGGCGTTTCCCTTCGCATACGGCTCTGGCTTGGTAGCGTTGAACCCGAGAGCTTCGAGAGCCTCGATGAACTCCTGACCAGTTTTCTTACGACCATCGCAGTAGCGAGCGCGAGTATCGGAAGATGAACCGTCAGTGACCATGTAGGCCAGGAGCTTCACCTCTTCGTCCCGAAGAGAGAAGTTCGACGGACGGTAGGTGATTTGTCTAGGCCGCAAAACGTAGTCCGACTCGACATCAAGCTGATCCGCTCTTACCCACCCACGCTGCGTGAGCACTCGGTGATCGGGGGTCAGCTTCACTCGCATCCCATTACGGAGTGTGAGCTCTAGCACCTTCATCACGCCCGAGTCGGTGCCCACAGTCGTGTCGTGGTGCCCGACTCCATCAGTCTCGTGGACGGTGAGGACACGTGTTTTCCGACCGATCAGGTCTCCAAGGATGGGCATGGAGCCGTCGGAGCACTGGACAAGGGCCTGCTTGTCGATGCAACCTGTGAGGATGCACTCAGCGTAGTCGCCCTCGAAGAACTCAATCATGTCCTCCTTGAGCTTTGGCCACAGTGTACGCGCCGTCTCCCCCAGGTAGTATTCGTCGTTGACCCACTGCGTTATAGGCACTGGCGGCCCAGTGTCTGGGTCCCATTCCATTCGTTCAGCTGCGTCGACGAGTTCCTGCTGCTGCTTTGAGGCTAGCTCCTGCACCAGCAGGTCTAGGGCTGCTTTCTCCTCCGCAGTCAGTCCTTTGATCTCTTCTTCGATGAGCTTTCGCGCCTCATCTACTGGACGATGGCTGCGGAAACGACCATTCGAGTAGACGATCATCTACTCACCATCCGTTAGCCGCTTCGGATCGTTGTCGACAACCGCGCCATTTACATCGATGGTGTTGGCATCTTCAGTAGCCGCCCTGAGGATCTTCTCGGCAAGCCCGAGCAGTCGGTGGCGGGAGTTGGGGTTGTCAAGCGCGGTGAGCGGGTGGTCCTGACCAAACCGGTCCGCGAAGGTCGGCTGCTTGTCGATCCTGGCCCGGATCTCAATGCCAGCCTTGGGTAGGTAACCGGTCTCCTGGAGAATTCGGGTCTTGGTGCTCAGGGTCTTGGTAGCTATGTCCAGAAACTTGGCCTTTTCGCTGTTGTGTACGACTATGCCATCTGCGACAAAGTTGTGCTCCTTGTGCCCTACTTCGATGTCGTAAACAACTGCTTCCCCGCACGCTTCGATAGAGATCACCGACTCGGCGTGGAACGGCCGCTGTAGCTTCCTACGTGTGAAGTTAAGCGAGTGACTTGTCCCGCTCTTGATGAAACTACCATCCTTCAGGATGTGGTCGTCGGTCCTAGTCCGAGAGAGAATTCGACCGGATGCGTAGCCCAGACCATCGACTAGGCACTTCAAGTCCCGCACGAGCGCGTAGTTACAGAGCTCGACCGACACCTTCATCGAGTGGTGCGGCTTTGGTCTACAGCGGTGCCCGTCCCCATCCATGAATCCTACGAGGAATGCCTCCCGATAGTCCTCAGACAGGCCGAAAACCCAGCCAGGAATGCGCTTGACGTGGGCTCCGTCAATCCAGCCGAGCCGGTCAAATACCCGTGCGAGCGCGACGGACGTCGAGTAGATGTTCTGACACCCTTGGTCTGTTGGGCGAATGTAGGCACGAGGATTAAACTGGCGCATCAGCTTGAGATAGACATCGGCCAGATGACGGTCCTTACCGGGGTTTGCCACCAGCGTCGCCGTTCGCGAAGCGCGGTTGATCCAACCATCTGCAAGCCAGAACCCGAACAATCGACAGAAATCGGGTGTTACCCGAGTTGGCAGGGTCAGATCGCTACAACCAGTGGCGCCGTGGCCGCCTGTCAACTCCCAGTGCGGTTTGTCCAAAACAAGGCCTACTCGGTCGAACATGTCAACCATCACGTGCAGCCGCACTCCATGCTTCCCTTCACGGATGTGGCTCCACTGGATCTTTAGCCCGTGGTCCTCCAGAAACCGAGTTCTGAAGCCGTGCTTCTTCCACGTAATAGAGGCTGAATCCAACGTATCTTTGCCAAGAGTCGTCAGCCGCACGAAACTATCGTCTGAGAATCGCGGAGCGAGGGCGCGCAAAATGGGAGGAGCTGCGACAAACGCAGGCTCCGTCGCGATGACTATCTTGTCACCGACAACCCTAGGTGACACACTTCGGTTGCTCGTCGTGAGCTGGTCAAGGGCGGTCCACCGCAGACTACCCTTGGTGCTGCAGATAAATGGGTGATTCCCTGTGGCTACGATTTCGCGGTGCCGGGTTCTTAGCCTGTACACAGGCTGCTTGCCCTTCGGAATAAGCGCCACAACAGGGGCCATAACCGCCCCTCCCTCATCATGCACCATGACCAAATCACCGGCTTTGATGTCCTGAATCTGCACCATACCTCGATTAGTCCAGATCCTGGTTTCGCCGAGTAGGCATCCGCTCTTGGCCATCGAATACTCTTGGAAGGCGGCAGCCGTAAGAGCGTCCAGCTTCTGCACGGTCATCCCGAGCTCGATATTGGCGTAATCGGGGTTGTCCTTGATGCGCCCAACTCGTTCTGCGACCTGCTCTCGCCAGTACTTGACATCCAGTGCTACCGTAGACCGGGCCACACCCAATAGGCCAGCCATCTCAGTCTGAGGAACCTCCTGACACATCATCTCCCAGATGTCTTGTCGACGACGCTCAATCGCCTGAGCGGTGTGCTTCTTCCGCTTGCTTTCCAACTGATCGAACTTCTTGCGAAATTCGTCGATTGATGCCTGAGCAGCCGAAGCCTTCTTGCTCAGCCTCTTCTTGGCCATGGTCTCCCTCGGATGTCCGCCGTACCACTATAGCAACAGTTCGGCCCGTACAGACCTAACATAAGCTACATTACCTTGTTGTGTATCCGTGAATGATGCTATCCTCTCAGTGTCTGAACCTCCATCAGTAGATTTCGTGGAGACGTGGTAATGGGTAACTCGCCTCAGATAGATCGCGTCGCGCGGATTCGCAGCGTCCTTGCGAGCGCAGGAGCCGCCATCAACGAAACGCCGTCACTTGTGGAAGATGGCGCTCACGCGGTCCCCCTTGGACTACGACGAAGCATCTCGCGAACTGCGATTCGCATGATCGACGAGGCCGAGCTTAGGAAGCGCAGTCGCATCGATCAGCTTCTCGCCATCGCTGAGTCCGTGCTCTCTGAGGCACGTAAGCCGATGAGCACGGATGAGTTCGAGGCCGCCAGAGCCAAGCGCTTCGCTGCCCGTGAGGCAGCAAACAGGAAGAAGAAGATCAAGGCCCGAATGGGCGCCATTGAGAAGGCCGAGGAGGGCGGCAAGAAGCTAAACCCTAAGGATATTCGGGCGCGACTAGTCGACCCCGACCTTCGCAAGAAGAAGAAGAAGAAGGCGATGCCGAAGGCGTCGGGGAAGCAAGCCCCGCCCACAGACCCGCCTCCTCCCCCGCCTCCCCCGGCAGCTGGCGCAGCAGCCGCGTCCGCAGGCTCGGTTCATGGCAAGATCGCTGCGCTAGAAAAGTCACACAACGAGCTCAGAGCCATCGTCCACGATGCAGCTGACCGTGGTGGCGGCGCCGGCAATGCGCTTCGTCAGGCACGCGAGCGTCTACGGCAGGTTGGCGCCAAGGCCGATAGAGGACAGATCCACGCTCCTCCAGGACAATCGGTCGGTCGTCGCCGCCAGATGCCAATGCCGCCTGATGAGATGCCCGGCAAGTTCGCCCGCGCTCAGGATAAGAAGTCCAAGGACTTGGACTGGTTGGAGAAGGAGCGCCAGCGCCGTACGGGCGTCACGAAGTCAGCCGGCAAGCTGGCCCGTATGCAGCATCGGCACGAGCTGCTGCGCAGTCGCGACCACGATCAGGCCAAAGGCTACGACCAGTCACCTCCCCGAACTACCGGTAAGAAGGACCATCACGTCGCCTCGGACGGCAGTGAGGTTCACTCGTCGGGCAAGAAGGACAATAAGAAGTTCGCCAACGCGACTACGTTCCGCGACTCCGATGACGACGCGATGCTTCACACCGACAAGTCGACGGAAGGGTCCCGCGCGTCGGCAGACTCGGACGAGTTCGTCTTCAAGGGTGACACCAAGAAGGACCCTCGTCAGAAGTGGTATCGCGTTTCGAAGGAGGGTGGCTACGCCTCGGCCATGGCTTCGCTGGGTAAGGCCTACCACAAGTCTCCTGACATGAGGTCCAAGGTCGCGGCTAAGGTCAAGTCCACCGGCTTCACCGACGCCTCTGGGCACCAGATCGACGTCAAGCCCACGGGCGCCCTACACAACGAGCGCGGCGCCTGCGTTCACAAGGATACGGGCCGCCTGACCTCTGTCGGGAAAGCGCTGAAGAAGCACCGTCCTGACGAGTTCTACCGCCTGTGCAAGGGCCCGCACGGCGGCAGTGGTACAGCGGCAGGTCGTAGCGAGTACGAGCGTGGTTTCGACCCGCGTCACGACGATGCTCACAAGGTCCGCAAGCTCCACAAGGCGGCGGAGGCCGGTAAGGCCGACAAGCCTGAGAAGAACATCGCGCAGCACATGGCCGCTCGTCCAGGCCGCCGAGCCGATATCCACGGCGCGGTCAGGAGCATCGGGCGCAAGGCTGTCCGCACCAAGTGGAAGATGCGGAACAAGGGCTAGTAGCAGTGGCGAAGTCTCCAGGATCCAAGGCCGGTGCGGCGTCTCAAGAGGGTCTTGCACCCTGGGAGGCCGCCGTCCTAATTCCACTCGACGATCTGGTTCTCTGCGACTGGAACGTCAACGAAATGGACCCTCCGGAATTTGCCGCTCTACTCAAGGCGGTTCGCGAGGGAGGGTTCGACGAGCCTGGCCAGGTTATCCCTATCGAGAAGGGGGACTACGCAGGGAAGTTCCTGCTTCTCGGTGGTGAGCACAGGAAGAAGGTGTGCCTCGCGCTTGAGATGACGCACATGCCGTGCGTCGTAAAGAAGCACCTCACTGGGGCTGACGAAGAGACCCTGATGATGTGGAGCGTTGAGCGAAACAACATCCGTGGAAAGATCAACGAGCAGCGATTCGCCGAGCTGCAGAAGCGAATCACTGGTAGAGGAAAAATATCTGCCGAAGCTGCTCGACGCCGTATGTTGATCCGAGACGAACGGCACGCTCATCTCAAGGAACGCTTCAGCCAAGACGTGATCGACGTCATGGTCGAAGAGGGCAAGAGGGGGATTGGTGACGGGTCGTCGGGATCCGCAGCGCCTTCGGAGAAGGTCAACGTCGGAGCGTCGCCGGACAAGCGTCGCCCGCCATCCGATGATGACGACTACGATGACGACGGCGTTACCACCGCACCCGGTAAGGGGAAGAAGAAGGCGTTCGCGGACCAGCGCGCTCTTCTGACGTCGCTGAAGGCGTTCCAGCAGGATGTCCTGCAACAAAGCGCCGACACAGTTGAGCAGGGTTATCTCTACTTCGGAATTGCGGGCCACACCCATCTCGTAGTGAACGAAACAGCCACCCTGAACAAACTAGTGGGTGAGCTGGTCGAGTGCTGCAAGGCGAACTCAGACAAGATCAATGAGTTCCTCATAAGCGCCATCAAAAAGGAGCTCCCCCTGTGGCTGTAGACATCGGAGCTGTGATCGCCGAGTCGATCAACAGGAGCTATAGCTGGAACACCCTGGTGGAGAGCTACCGGGAGAAGGTCCGGGCTCGCATTCGAGATGTCACCGACGGTAGCCTGCACGAGGCTATGGCTGACCCAAATCTCCGCAAGGACCCGGAATATCGTAAGGGTTACAAGACTGGGTGGCGAGCCTCGAAGGAAGGTCGTCCTCACGCCCCGGAGCAAGGTGGTAACTACGGGGCTGGCTACTCAGCCGGCTATGAGGCGTCCGGTCACGCCAACCAGCTTGTTCAACACCACGAAGCCGGAGACCACGACACCGCAGCTGACTACAGCATGGAGAACGTTCACGGTAAGCACTACGCTCAGCTCTACGGGGCCGGTAAGGGTCAGAACTTCGAAGACGCGCTTATGCGCTGGGACAGCCCTGGAAGAAACGCCGCAGGGGAACGCACCCACCACCAGTCCGTCAAGGACTCCGTCGACGTAATCAACAAGATCAATCAGAACCTTGATCTACCTGACGAGCAGCACAATGTGCGCGCCGCACCACATCCTGCTGATTTCGGCCCCGCGATAGTCAACAAGCTGAAGTTCCACGCCGGACTAGAGGGTGGAAAGAAGAAGCGTCAGGCCGGCCAAGAGGGTGGGCAAAGTATAGAGCCTGAGGGAGGGATTGACGTCGCCGATGAGCGTGGTCAGCGCCCGGATGAGCTAGCGGCGGGCGCCGAGGGCGCAGCTCAAGCTCAAGCGGATCGTGCTGCGCGCATCGAACACGCTCGAAAGACGCTTCACAACGACCTGGAGACGCTAGCATTCGGCGAAGACGCGATCTCTAAGCACGATGCTGGTACGGAAAAGCACCCAGGAATTGAAGCGTTCCGAGCCGCACAACATCAGGGTTACGACCCCGCCGTCCACCACGCCCATGACCTGTGGAAGAAGGGGCTCATCGAGCACATCAGAAAGAGCAAGGCTTCTGGTGAGGGTCCACTACAGACAATGACCGGTATCAAGGCTGGTCAGGCCGGCCCTGATTCCGATACTGCACACCTGCAACATACAGGTCACGTTGAGTTCGACCCCGCTGAGGCTCTAATTCACTCCATATCAGCCCCTGAAGGCTTCAGGGCCAAGGGGTGGAAGGTGCGGGCCGCGCAGGCTCAACCCGGCCTGGAGAACTTCACCAAGGCTCGTGCGGCCAAAGACCCGACTAACCCGAAGAAGCTGACCTCTGTCCACCCGGCCAACGGGCAGGTCGAGGGTGCGACGAATAGGGCCGTCGCGTGGCTTCACAACCAGGACCAATACAACCCTGAACACGAGATGTGGGCCTACCACTTTGGTGTGAGCGACAAGGCTCGTCAGGCGCGAGAGAAAAAGCAGGCGAAGCTGGCTCTGAAGGGCCAAGACCTTTCGCCAGATGATCAGATGCTTAGACAGGAGCCAAGCGCTCAGTTCAAGGCCCATGGCTCTCTCTCTTCGCCCAGGTCAAGGGAGACGGCCGAGAAGCTCAAGGCGCAAAGAGCCGAACTGCGCGGGCGCATCTATGCCCGTCGCAAGGCGATGGAGCAGGCCTTCGAGCTGGCGCTCAAGGTCGTGGCGGAGTGGCTTAACGAGTACGTCCAGATCCCCTCTGATCGCATGCCGGTTGTGATCGAGGAGATTTACTCCAGGATCCAGGCTAACTACGGTGTCCTCTTCGAGGATGAGGAGGGCTAGTGGGCTATCTATCCAATAACCTACCTCAACGGCTTGACCAGATCGTTGAGTGCCCCGCGCTCTACAAGCTGGTCCTGCACGTCCGTCATCGCAGCGAGTTCCACGCCTTGATTGCCGGAGAAACCGACGACACCATCGGCAAGATCATTCGATCTGTAGTGCCAGATCCCGAGGATTGGCAGTACGGCGCCGGACGTCTGGTCGGCCCCAAGGGGTTCGTCGAGTTCAGGTTTCACATCCCTAGTCACCGCTCACGAGCCCAGGAAGAACTGCGATTCAAGGGCTACTACACAGAGACAGTAGACGAGTAGAGTGTGATCGAGTGATGTATTGTGCATCAACAGGCGGTAGACTGTTTGATATCAACTGCCGCGAGGCCGGGGTTTACGAATGAGCAAGAACAAGTTCAGCACAGCCGCGTCGGGTTTCCGCCAGAGGCTTTCTGAAAACTCGCCGCTTGAGGCCCCTGTTCGCGGCTTCAGCCGTTACGCCCGAGACATGAGCCCGGCAACCCGTGAGCTGGTATTGCGCGCACGCATGCCTGAGATCATGTCGTTCGCCGAGGATCGCCGGATCGACCCGGCTGTCCTCGCCGGAGTCGTCGAGGCATCGATGCGCTTGGGCCGCATCCCTGACCTCGGCCTCTACGGCCTTGCCGGCGACGAGGCGCTCGCCGTCAAGGATTTCGTAGCTACCGCAATGCTCGGGCTTGAGTACGAGCTCAACCAGGGTCTGCCGGTGCTCTCCGAGGACGCCGGCAAGGCAGCACAACACAAGGGCTACGCTGACCACTATCGGCGCCTTGCCGACCATCACGCGCAGTCGATGGACTTCCACACTCAGGCAGCCAAGGAGGCGAACCGAGAGGGCCGTCCGTTCACGGCAGCTCGTCACCAGGGCAAGCTTGCTATGCTCAAGCAGCTCCATATGTCGCACGCAGCGTTGGCGGACTACCACGACTGCGAACACGCGCGCTGCAACAAGAATGCTCAGCGGACCGCCGTCCCGACTGGGGCTGGTCCGACCAAGGTCGACCAGCCGACCGGAGCTCCAGAGGCGACCACACACCCGACTCAGGGCTCGACGGCGGCCCAGCGTCAAGAGACGCCTGCTACACACCAGGAGCAAACCACGGCTGCCTCATTGGCGCCCATCATGAAGCCCATCGGATCCGCCTTCCTTCAGCGATCGCCTATTCGCTCGGTCGCCATCCGAAAGAAGGACAAGGACCGTGAGAGCGATGTCGCCTTCCGCAAGGAGCAGGCCGACAACGAGAGGCGTCGTATCCGTGCCAAGTCTTCGAATGGGTTCTTCCAGAAAACATCGATGATCGAGGACATGCTCAGCGAGGCCGCGAAGTCCGAGGACAAGAAGAAGGAGAAGAAGAAGAAGAAGGGTGGCGCCAAGACGCCCACTAAGAAGGAGCTCGGTCTCAAGGCCGACCCGGATAAGGTCGGATTGACGGCGGCCAACGCCAAGGTCGCCGGGCTTTTCCAGCAGCTTGGCCACAAGATGGACCACGCCTGTGCCCAGTTGAAGCAGCACAAGGTCAACGACAAGTGGGCCAAGAAGCTGCACAGTGCCTGCCTGAGCAAGGGCGCTCCTAATGCCTACCACGAGGTTGTCAAGGAGTCGTTGACTGAACCTTGGATCCGCGATCAAGGGTTCGTGGACGAGGCGGCTCAGCTTAACCACCTCTGGCAGACGACGATGTCGGCTGAGACCGAGACGACGGTCAGCAAGGCGTCTCCGACATCACCTGAGCCACTGGTGTTCACGATCAATCGCATGATCGACATGTCTCAAGGTCGCGGTTCGATCTACTAAGGCGGCATCAGTGGGACTGTTCATGGCGCCATTCTCAGGGAACGCGGTTGGTGGAGGTGGTCACGGACTCATCGATCCACCACCCCCTGGTGTGGACCCTCAAAGCGGTCCCAGGAGCGAGGTTGATACGGTCAATCGGTCACCTCTCCACTTGCTACGTACCACAATGAACAAGCACAAGCCGAAGATCATGAAGATCGTCCCACCTGGTCAACAGCGCGGTGCGCTCGCGCCTCCATACGCCTGGGAGCCGCGCGAGCGCGATGATTGGAAGTATGCGCTGTCCCAACCAAAGAGCGGCCTGAAGGAGGCTCAGGGCGAGTTCAGTACTCGTGTGGTGCCGCCCAGAGCCCCTAAGCCGCTGGAACACCCAAGTGGCGGGTTTAACACTCCGCGACGCGGTGACACGCGTCGTCTCAAGCGACCTGTTGATCCCCGTCATACCCGTGTCGAGCAAATCAGGGCGGAGCTTCAGAAGCTCCACCAGGAGGTGCGCGCTCTCATGGCCAGACAGCGCGACCTCGTTCAACAGGGTAAGCGTCAGTTGACGACTCAGCCGGCGAGTTCGACCCCGCAGGGCTCGTTCAAGGGCACAGGGTCTTCAGACCCGGGGCACTGGGGTCCGCGCGAGGCTCTCTGCAGGTCGGAGCTGTTCCTTGTAGAGGCCGACTACACTCCCTTTGGGATCCAGCGAGGGCCAGGTGATGATCCTCATCCCTCCGCTGAGGGGACCCCTGAGCTGGCAAAGGATGAGAAGGGTCCGGATGTTCTGAGGCGTGAGTTCTTCCGAGAGCGGCGCGCGCGGCTGAACCTACCACTCGGACTGAGTCCGAAAAAGGAGCCGCCGAAGCAGTCCGCCGAGATCATCCAAATTCATCAGCGCGTCGCGCAGGCGCAGGCTCGCATCCACCAGCTCACTCAGGAGCTGCAGCAACTACGCCAGCAGATGCGGACCGCAAAGTCAGAGTCTGTTGGACTCGGTTCTAACAACATACACCGCACAGTCCTACTGTTGAAGTAGACTAGTGAGTGATGCAGAATACGGTGAAGAGGTCAACATGAGCGCCAACGACGCGATTAGCATGATCCTGCACAATTCCACTGGTAAGCGCGCCAGTGGGCGAGAGATGTTGGTCTCCGAGAAGCGCTCGATCTTGGACCCCAAGATTGCCGCTGGCCTAAGGGAGCAGTGGAATAGTGCCGGTCGCGATAACGCGAAGGTGTTGATGCACCTGACCGAGAACGACGGTGCAAATTCCTTCTACGTCACCGGTTGGGACGGCAAGGACAAGTTCGTGGCTCTCACCGAGTCCGGCCTAACCTATGTCGACTACCGGAAGCTGGAGAAGATGGCGCATGACGCCGACTGGAACCCAGAGACCCGACTGATCGAGGTCCGCACTCCTCTTCTTCGTGAGAACATGGAGCGGACCGACATCGACATGCTCTTGGATCGTATCAAGAAGACGTTGACCAAGAGCAACAAGACGCGGCGAAAGAGCCGTCTCCGGAACATGGGGAAGTTCTTCGACGTGTCTGTAGTCGAGTCCGACACCAACGCGGAGAAGGCGGCCAACTCGGGCCCAGATTCCGAGATGGAGTTCGAGAAGGTCAAGGAAAAGGACGACCGTGTCCCTGAGGGGCCTAAGGCACCGAGCACGACTAAGCTTCCAACGGGACGCTTCAAGGAGTCCTTCAGCTGGGATCAGCTAGACGCCAACGGTCGCCCGGTTCGCCGTGGCCTGCAACATCCTTGGATGGAGTCCAACAAGACCGAGCCTCAACTCGACAAGCGTCAGCATGTCCGTCAGAACTCAGAGGGGTCAGGCGGCTCCGGCTCCGGCACCCCAGGTGGTAACAAAACCGACGCACAGTTGAGCGATCGCGAGCAGATCGATGTTCGGAGTGAGTCGAACCAGACTCAGCCTCAGCTCGATAAGCGTCAACATGTGCGCCTGAACAAGGAGAGCGGCCCCAGTTGTGGCGTTACTCTTGGCGGTAACAAGACCGACGCTCAGCTGACCGACCGTGAGCAGGTCGATGTAAGGAGCGAGGCTCAGTCACTGGGCGCGAAGGACTCGTCCGATCGTTCGGACGATGAGGATACGACGACCTATGCTGGGGAGACCGGCAAGGACAAGGAGTTCTCATCCCGTCCGAAGATCGCGGTTCGGCATGAGGCCCTGAACCTGAAGAGCAAGGGCAAGAGTCTCTTCGGCCCGGATGCTTCAAAGAAGGCCCCCATGGGTGCCAAGAAGCCCCTTCTGATGCTCGTGCTCATGAGTAAGGGAAAGAAGGCTCCGAAGCGGACCATGTCCGAGGGAACCACCTTCTGCCCACGCTGCGCGGGAACCCACGCCGACGACGGTCACCCCAAGGCGAAGTTCGGCCCCATGCGCGGCCTGTTTCCCGCTCCTCCCAAGACGAGGCCCGGTCAGGCACCCGAGGAGTCGTGCCCGACCTGCGCGGCTAAGCGGGCACAGACCGGTGGAGGCCTGAAGCTCAGGCTGCAGATGGGCAAGAAGCCACCGAGCACTTTCGAGTCACGTCTAAACCGCTCCTCACTTCGTCTGGCCGAGGGCAAGATGCCTGAGTCCTTTTTGGCTAACATCGAGAAGATGCGCGCCAAGGGAAAAGGATCGGCCGACAAGAGCGGTGCTCCAGCCTTCGGCAAGAAGAAGAGTAAGTTCAACCTCAGCAAGGGTCTCTAGACATCTCGTCAATCAAAGAGGTGCGATGAGCAACCACAACCTGAGAACACAAGCTGAAGAGCTCGAAGCGCTGCTATCCGCGTCACCACGAGTGATGGCGACAGCGCCGCACATCGACGAGTCCTATCTCGTGGCTGCTGCATCGGTTGAATCCCCTGAGGCCGAGGCAGTGAACGAGGACAGCTCGCTACTGCCCGAGCTGGTACGCTCGATAGTGGACTACGCCATCCGCCGTGCACCCGCTACGGCGTCCGCGAGCGCTATCGGTGAGGCCATCGGCGAGGGTGTGTTCGAAGCAGCCAACCAGTTGAAGCTCGATGATGGGAAGCTTGTGGAAGCCGTGGACGCCTTCCTAAACGAGCTTCACGAGTCAGTGCTCGACGTTCTGGCCGGAAAGTGACCCGATGCGCCGTCACAAACTGATTTGTTTGGAGAAGGCGGGCTTAGTCCAAGAGGTTCGTGATTGCGGCTATGGCGCTGCCGTGACGTCCGGGATGTCCGAGCTTAACCCGTCCGGAGATGGAGTTGAAGACGAGCGCCTGCGCGCCTACATGATCCGAAAGGCGCGAGAAGACGCCATTGCCCGCGACCGACGCATGCGCCGGCTTCGCAAGCTCGCCCGCATGGACTTCAAGATGGTCGGTGGCGTGGCGCCTATTGGGTTCTATGGCGGCGGGGGCGGCGAGGGCTCGTCAATGCGTCCCGGCAGCATGTCCGCCCGAAGCTAACCCTTCTTGTAGCAAGCCCTCATGCAGCGCGTCACAAAGATGCTGTGCTGCTCTCGCTTCGGCTCCTCCCAGAGGGATCCGGTCAGGTGTCCGAGAGTGGTTGCGATAGACATCCGAACATCATCGAACTTGAGTGCGTCACGGGCCAGGAACTCGCAAACAGTCTCCCTATAGCCATCAGGGTCGTTCTTGACGTTCTCGGACTTGAGGATATCGCGGACCGTCGGCCAGTCCTTCTCGACCAGTCCCTTCACCAGCGCGAAGATATCCGGCGATCCTGTGCTTATCTCCTCCTCGGCGGTGTCCGAGCCCACTTTGTAGGTTCCGCGCAGGAAGGACTCCAGCAGAACGAGCAGGTCTCGAACCGATCCGTTTGCTCGACGGAAGAGGTCCTCAGACGTGGCATCGTCCGGTAGATCGCGCTTTTCGTCCTCGCAAACCTGCTCGATGATCGAGCCACACTGCTTCATAGTCATGCGGCGGAAATTGATCTTCGCGCATCGTCCTAACAGGGTACGTTTGAGTCCCTTCTTGTTGGTTGTGCACAAGAAGATCAACGAGTGCTCGACCGGCTCCTCCAGGACCTTGTTGAGAAGCTCCTGGGCTTGGGGGGTTATCTGTTGTGCCTCGTCGAAGACGTAAACCTTACGCTTGAAGAAGTTAGGGTAGGTCCGCATGTCCGACGTAATGGCGCGCATGTCATCGATGCCGCGACAGTCAGCGCCGTTGATCTCCATGAAATCTGGATTACCCTCCATGGTCCTGCATGGAGAGCACTGGAGGCACGGGTTAGCCGTGTCAGCCTCGCAGACAGACATCCTGGCGATGATCCTGGCCAGGGTCGTCTTACCGCAGCCGGTAATCCCCTCGAAAAGCCACACCCGTGAGGCGTTGGGATCGCTAAGGATCGACTGGGCGTCCTTCAGGTGGAAGGTGGGGCAGATTTCGTTCAGGCGCTGCGGTCGATACCGTGTCTTGAGGTCGCCTAAGCCGCGAGCGGTAATGCGGAATACCATGGTTGTGTTCTACCCATAAACCAAAGAAAGAGGACCCCTGACGGGGCCCTCTTCCCTTCCGATCACCTCCTGCATAGGAACAAGCTATGGAAGAGCCTGATCCTTAGTGGCCCGAGCTGGCACGACACACGAGTCGCCGTCGCAATACTTCGGCGTCGCGTCGATGTCATGCCCGATGTTGTTGAAACTAGCATCACCAAGGAGCGATGACGCGGCCTCGTATTCCTCCTTCGTGATGGTGATGTATGGCGCCTGTTCGTAGCCGTGGTCGTCCAATGGGAGAAACGAGACCGTCTTCATGCGGCCCTCGTAGAGCTCCAGGCAGCGCTGGATGTCGCTCGCCTCTTCAGGCTTGAACGTGACAGTGACCGACACGCTGTTGTCGGACCACACCTTCTGCATCTGGGCCGCGTTCTCCATCTGCTCCCAGATGGAGACCTCGGACTTGCCACGATCGAAAAGCTGTGCCTTGATCGGGAAATAGATGACGGCGGTTCGACCGTGCTGGTCATAGACGTCGTCCTCAACACGGTAGCCAGCGTTGCGATACTCCTCGACGATCGGGTTGTGCTTCGCAACACGAACCGTGCGAAAGTAGTAATCGGCGTGCTCGAAGTGAATGCCAGGGGTAACCCCAGGCAGAAGCGACGTCGTCCCGGCTGGCTTGACCGTTGTCTTCTTGATGGACTTACGAACGCAGAGCCACTCCGAGTAGATGCGATCCAGCTTGGTAACGTAGGCGTAGCCCTGGTCGCACCAGGTAAAGTGCTTGCGTCGGCCGTGGCGCTTGAAACTCTGGACGATCCCCGACTGACTGAGACCGATCCGACGGTTACGAAGCATAACCGCGTTGGTCTTAGGGTTGTGAGTCGGGATGAGGGAGACCGTCTTGGCGTAGAGGTAGGCGTACTTAATTGTGCGCTCAAACTCTTCGTAGCTGCTGTGACGGCTTGGAAACAATTCTACGAGGTTGCACTGGTACGTGAGGACGTTGCCGAAGACCGCCATGTGGTTCTCCGGCTCCTCGAAGCAGTAGGTAGTGTGTTTGCCGGACAAGCGCTCGACGCTTATAACTTTCTGCTTACGCGCACGATCGATCGAAGCTCCATCTGGATAGGCGTTGTTTACCGCATAGCGAGGTCCGATGGCGTCGATGGTCTTGAGTCGGGTGGGGATCTCAGCACACTCATAGCTCGGAATCTGGCAGTACCAGAGGTCGTAGTTGCGCTCACCGAAGTTCGTGACATCGCCCTCTTCGCCGAAGAGTCGAATCGTAGAGTGGTTTATGCCAATTCTGCGGAGTAGGATTTGGAGGTCCCGCATCTTCGACTCGGCGCCGTAGATACGATAGCCCTCAGCTTTCACGCCCTTGTTGGTGATGGTTCCGTCCGACTCGATCCAACCGGCCACGAACTGGAGAGTCGACTCCCGGTCCATGTTGAACACTGACTGCGGAAGTCCGTTCGTCTTATCGTTGATGTGAGTGGCATCCTCCATCGTCAGTAGACCGCGCAGGCAGAGTCGGTTGTAGGGAGCAGAGTAGCCCTCCAAGATCTGAGGCTTGTACCACACGCCACCAACGTCCAGATCCTTGAGCGCACCCTTCTCGCCACAGATAGCGACCATTGGGTAGTCAGCCTGCTTCTCGATATACCCGTCACCGGCGAACAAACCCCACTCGAATGCGTTCGGCTCGTGGCGACCGCTGATTGGGGCCGAGATGTCGAACTCAACGACCTTGTCGCCGGACTTGAGATTCTGTGTCTCAACCCGACGGAAGACTTGCTTACCAGAGGGCCTGACGTGCCAACCATGATTGGCGGTACAGTCAAGGTAGGACCCGTCCGAGAGTGTCACTCGGTAAAGATCTCGTCCCAGCCCCGTGATACGCGGCTCAACGGTGGACCAGCTATCACCGTTCCACACGTCGACCTTCTTCCCGACGAGGTCTTCGATCGGGAGAACTCCGGTCCTGGTTTGAATCTTCGTCTGCCCACTAACGCACAGTTCGTAGCTCTCCAGACTGATCTCAGCGCATGGGTTAAACCCGAGCACTCGATGGTCGTTGCACGGTTCACCCATACGGCCGAACTTGCGGGCGTTATCGAGCCATATGTAGCCTGGCTCACCAGCCTTCGCAGAGATGGCCGCTGTCTGGGTGTAGTCCATGCCTACATCGGCTAGGACGCTGTTGTTGCTAGCCCATCGATGGGTCTTCATGGCCGCTGAGTTGAGAGCCGGGTTCTTCAGGTTGAGGAACCCCTCATCAGTGCCATCTCCGAACATAATGATCGCGGTTCTTCTGATGTTACCCGCTACGACACAAACACCAATCAGATCGCAGAGGTCGACGATGGCCTCAGACGTGATTGGCTTACCGATCAGCGGCTCCAGAACACGTCTGACCTCAAAGATGAGCTTGATGAGCGGGTCTGGTCCCGAAGCTGTACCACCAAACCCCTTGATGAGAGAGCCGTAGGGGCGGACCTTGCTGTAGTCGATCTCCTTCGGCAGCGAGCCGTTACCGACGTAGGCCTCCAGCACACGGAAGAGGATGTCCACCCAGCCCTCACGGCTGTCCTCGACGACATGAGTGTCATCGCCCTGGGCGGGCCGCACGATCGTGACCTTGCCCGCGCCACGGCAGTCGCTGCCGACGCCAACACCCAGCATGGAGAAGTCCATGAGGAAGCAGAACGGCTCTGCGAAGGAGATGTCGATGTCCTGCGTGCTGGTGAACGCGCAGTTCGACGTGAGGATGAACCCGTCGATCACGAACTGCTCGTAGCCCGGAACCTCAGCGCACAGAACCGGCCACTCACCCGTGAGGCCAGCGATGGACTTGACCTTCATCCAGTCGCGCTTCGAGGTCCCGACCGCTGTCTCCCAGCGCTCACGCTGATCCTTGCGCAGGAAGAACTTGGAGTCGAGGTCGATCGGCGTGATCTTGATGGCGTAGAGAGCGCTACGGTCCTCCACGAGGTTGTTCGTGGCCCCAGCCTGGATCGTCTCGATCGGCTCCGACACGCGCACACCCAGATCGCGGAAGAGCTTCGCAACCTCAACGAGCTCATCACGGCGAGCCGACGAGATCGAGACGTTGCCCTTCTCATCGACATGCCCATCAGCTGCCACATAGCCGGAGAGGAAGCCCCACACGTAGCGCTGATCCTTCTGGTAGTCACCGGTCGGAACAGAGCCCCACGCGATGGGGCACTGCCGCAGCACCAGCTCGCCATCACGCGTAACAGCGTCCAGGACATCGGCAGCCGCAACCAGCTGAGCCACATCGGCCTTGGCGCCGAACAGGTGGAGCTCACCGTTGGACCGCGTGCCATCGCCGAAGAACATGCCGTGCAGGAAGCCGATGGGGCTCGGCTTGAAGTTCCGGTAAGGCTTCACGATCGGAACGTAGTCGCCGACACGGAGCTCCTCGGTCGCGACGCGCTCCCACTCCTGCTTGGTTGTCCGACGCCGGAACCAGCGGTGGTTCTGAGACGAGACGATCTTGGTCGCGTTGCCGCTGCGGTCCTCGAACTCGATCTCCAGGCAGGGGTGCCGCTCGACGTGAGAGATGTTGGCCTCGACCCACTTGGAGGTCGAGACGCCGGCAGCACGGGAGACGTTCTTCGCGTGCGATCCGTAGTCGTAGGCAGACGAGAGGACGTGAACCTTCTGCCCCTCGATGTCACCGAGCCGCGTCCACCCGTGCTCACGGGTGAGGATCTTCGTGTCCTCGTGCAGCGGGTTGTTAAGAGCTGCACTACCGTGCCTCTCGACGTAGTCCGTACCCATCATCCAGAGGCCGCGCCCGCCAGGCAGGAACTTGAAGTCCCACATCAGGCGGAACATGGTCTGCGCGCTACGCTGCGCCTTACCATCAGACCACGGGAGGTTGTGATGGCGGCAGTGCCACTTCTGGATGGAGTAGATGCCGTTGACGATTCGCTCCAGCGTCTGCCAGAACTCCTCTGTCTTGTCGTTTGTCTCGGAAACCGGCCGCGCGTACGTGCGCTTGAAGGTGAAAAGACCTACTGGACCCCAGTCGGGTTCTCGCCCTTCAAAGGTCGATAGGAACTCAGGGTCGAGGCGGAACCTGTCGAGCTCTTGAACGCTGATTACGGGTCGCTTGATGGCGTTCGAGTAGTACGAAGTGGTCCCGCTCATGTAAGTCCCTTACGCAGTTCATGGCCACTGGATGTGGTTTGATGTGTAGGGATCGGAATGAGTGATGCGAACCTGCTCAACCACCCGACAACCCTCGCGACCACAGTCATAATACCGCTCAACCCGCGCCAGTGGTGTCGCGGTTACAGGTTGACTGACTGCAGTGATAGACCGGTGTTATACCGGGTTCGATGAGCGGTTGAGATTGCGATCTCGATCGATGATCTGGTTTTAGTGAGGCTAACTTTGGGCTGTCTCACTGCTGCCACATCATTCTCTCGTCGTCGTTGTCGACCGCTACGCCTAATGTGATAACCGCCCCATGCCGAGCTCGTCAAGTGTCCCCTGCTGCGAACGCGACAACCGACGCGTGGCGTTGAAGATGTAGTTTCGTCTCTCGCGAAGCGCATCGATAGCGCTCTGGTGATGGAGGATGAGTCTGCTAGAATACACATCGCTAGACATTGCTCTGCGGAGAGACTATGGGCTTACTCGACTACGTTGCTGCGCCACGACAACGCGTCGCTTATCTCTTCCCTGAAGTTCCAGGTTCGGGAGTTCTGAGCAAACCGCAGCTTCGGTCAGGTGGCGGCGCTCGCCCAACTGCCAGCCTCAACGATGTGTTCGTCTTTCAGTTCTGGCCCAACCAGGTAACAGACAACTACACCCCGAACTGGGCCACGAAGCAGATTCCTGGCGCTAGTCATCCGCTCTACCAGTGGGTGAGCGGAAATGGTCGTGACATCTCGTTCACGGCTAACTTCGTGTCTGAGGTTCGCGAGGACAGCTTCACCGTACAGGGCGCGAGCGCAAACAGCTCGTTCACCGCAAGAATACAGGCAGCAAGCGCCGGTTCTGCAGTTCGCGCCCAAGAAACCCTGGGTGCGGCGTTTTTACCGTCGTCACGCTACACAGTGAATGTGGCTGGCGCCATTGCTGCACTACAGCAGTACCTCTATCCTACCTACTCCGACCACGACGCGAACAAGGGCATCACCAGACCCCCTAAGAAGCTGGTGCTGGTGCTACCGGGAACCAAACTAGGTCGACAGGAGGGGAACGACGGCATTCTCTGCATCCTGAAGGCGGCGAATGTTACGATGGAGTCGTGGTTTCCGACCGGCGAGTTAAGGGCCGCATCAGTAGCCCTATCATTCGCGGAGATAATCCAGTACACGTCAGGCGAAGGGACCAACATCCGCTACATTGGCGCCGAGATCTACGAGGGCCTGGCCGACAAGTACGTAGTAGACAACGTCTCCGTGAGCGCTCCAGCAGACCTATCCTTCTGAGGTTAGAACATGAATCCATTTGACACGAGTGTTCGCAGCTACCGGTTCTACGAGCGAGATACGGCTAGTGGTGGCACAGCCCCAAACCTGACGTTGGATTTCGCCGACTGCAAGCTGGTCTTCATCGATAAGGGAGATGGAAAGACGAACTTCAACAGTCAGGGCGTGATCGTCGCCAATGATCACAACACCAACGAGATACAGTTCTCATTCGACGGCATCACCGTCGAAGGCGACCTTCTACCTCAGGAGTCCATGAACTTCTTCACCTTCCGACGAAAGGTGATCTACCTCCGAGGCGAGGCTGGCGCCGAACCGTTCCGAGTCTGGGCCTGGTAGACGAGTATGTCGATAAGCCTTTGCCCCCTGGTAAGCTATAGGCCGAAAGCCCGAGGACAGTAACATGCTAAGTCGTGGTGGCGGCGCAGTCGCATTCCAGAAGGTCGTGAGCAAGGTCTCCGATCTGCCATCTCCTCTGGACGCCGAGCCGGGTTCGCGCATCATCGTCCGAGAGACCGAAGAGGTCTATGGGCTCAACCACACGACTCGCATGTGGGAGCCCATCGGCACCCTCAAGAAGGTCGGTGGTAAGAGTCCTGAGGAGCTCGGGCGCCACGTTGATACCGAGGGGAACCCGCACAAGACAACGCTTCAGGATGTGCTCGCCGCAGGGCAACAGGCATCCGTTGACGGCGAGATCCTCATCACCGGCAAAGGGGCGTCGCAGATCCGCCTACTCTCTGGCACATCCGCGTTGCGTGTCGGCCCGGACGTCGGCAACAAGGACGGCGTCTTCTGGATCAACGCAGGGCCTGGCCGAACGACCATCCTTCGAGTAGTCAACTCGGATGGGGCTGACCAGGTCGTGCTCGGCAGTGACGGATCACTCACATCGAAGGGAGTTGCGCGCTTCGAAGGTGGATTCAAGGGTCCGGCACACTTCGAGGACGCTATCACAGCGGCTGAGGGTGTAAACAGCGCCGAGGGCTATGACCTCGTACTATCGGGCGACAAGGGTGTAATGCTGCGAGTTGGGGGCCAGGAGCGAGCTTTGTTCCTGGACGACGGACTAGCCCTGAGGGGTAACTTGTCCGTCAAGGACCTGAGCCTCACCGGACAAGTTCACGGGAGCATTATCCCGTCCAAGCCCGATCTCAAGCTCGGCGATCCAAACGCGCGATGGTTGGCAGCGTTCGTGGGGTCCATCAATGTTGGCGGTCAGGTAATGGTGAAGGTGCCAGCCAACAGCAAGGATCACCCATTCCAGATCGTCAGTGACGTTCCCGGCGACAGTGTGGTTCTCACCGCTGGTGGGTCGCTTGGGCTCGGAACAGACAGCCCGGAGGCCCGCCTCGACGTTCGCGGCCGTGTGCTAGTCGATGGTGGTCTCGCACTGACAGGTTCAGGCCTGGCGTCCAGCGGTTGGAGTGTTCAGTTTGCCGACACCTTGACCATCGCGCACAACGGCATGCCGGCCATCACGGCCGGTGCTGATGGTACCGTGCTGTCTAGTAACACCAAGATAGCTGGCGATCTGGTCGTGGTCGGAAAGCTCGCCCTGGGCAGCCTCTATGGACTCAAGCACGAAGAGATCGAGTTCAAGGGTGGGTCGGCGACCTACCGGGCCTCGATGCACAAGTTCACCGGGCCGATCAAGGTCGACACCACCGAGCCGCGCCCACTGGATGTCCCCGGTCTAACCGTCGACAACGGCAATCTGCTCGGCCAAGGCGACATCAAGGGCTGGAAGTCGGCTCAGTTGGATGAGAGTCTCGTGGTCGGCACCACCACGATCGTCAATGGCACAATCGACGCTCCAGACGGTCTCACCGTTCGCGGGCCGCGACTCGTCGCCGACACACTTCACCTCCGCAACGGATTGATCAAGTCCCACGCGCTTCGTCTTGAAGGAGCGAATGGTTCGGCTGAGTTCTCGATGGGCGGCCCGACCTGCGGCCTGACGTTCGAGGGCAAGCGCTGGGAGGTCAATGGCATCAGCCAGTTGACTGCAGACGATGTAAGCACCAAGGGGCTCAAGGTCGAGGGCGGCGCCATTCTCTGCGGCGGGGCCGCCAACTTTAGCAAGCAGGGCCTCGCACTGACCGGCGTTCTCAGTGTCGGCGGGCTAGGATTCAAGCGGCTCGAAGAAGACCTTGAGCTCAACGGTGTTCAGGTCGCCACACAGTTCCAGTTGCCGGTCGGGGTTCGGATTGAGGCGGTGGTCGTCAAGCTCAAGAGCGACGTGTCGGGAGCGAGGTTCCTGCAGGTCGGCGATCTCGCCACGCCTGATCGGTTCGCAAGCCCCAACACGTCTCTGCGGACGGGTTCTGTAATCCGTGGCCTCAACCACTGCGACCGAGGTCAGTCCGTCCAACTCACCGAGGGACCAGTTGTGATCTCTTGTGATGCTCCGGCGACCGGTAAGGTCCACGTCACCGTCTACTTCGTCGACCCAGCGGCGCTCTAGCCTCGGATCGACGATGCTTAGGGGGCCCTCGACTCTCTGAAATCGATAGACTGGAGGTCCAGGAAAAGTTATGGGCACCTTCGGTCTCGGCGGTCTACACAGGAAAAGCACTTGGCTCTACCCAGTACCCACGGCTGCGTTTCTGCCGCCTACAGCCATTGATGGTGCCGTAGCTGTCGCCCTCGATACCAATGTCGGCTACCAATAGTACGCGGCACTCCCGGGATGGATCGCCTTTTCCGGCGGCGGCGGCGGCGCCGGCACTAGAACATTCAACGAAATCCTTACAGGGACCATCAACGGCATCAACACGGTATTCACGACAACTGTTGATTTCGTGGCTAACTCGGAGTCGGTTTACTTCAACGGGGTGAGACAACACCCAGGCGCATCAAACGATTACATTATCTCGGAGTCGGGCGGAGTAGGTACCGGATACGACACAGTGACGTTAGTTGTGGCCCCACGAGCAAGACCAAGTCCTAAGGTCGATGACCGGGTTACGATAGATTACGAACCCGCGTAGGAGTGGTGTAAAAAATGTCCAGGACATTCATCCGTCAAGACACGCAGATTCAGTCGAGTGATGCTTACGACGATACCGTCGCTCCCTCGCTGGCGAACTTCGAGACAAATCCGACGCACATCGAAACGGACCTCAACAACGTCCGGTCGATGCTATCGCACCTGCTCGACGTTCAAGTCGGTAATTGGTATGACGTTATCTCGACGCCGGTCACACTAGAAACCGGCTCGCAACGAGGCGTCAGTGACCTCAACACCGCGCTGCACCTGGTCGAGAAGAAGCGCATTCTGCGGGACGTCTGCAATCTCGTGGACATCACCGTTCCGGCTTCTGTTACGGCTACGAGCTCGATCGTCACTGATGTCCAGGCAAACTACACGGACGGACAGACGTTCGCACTGATTGATGCGACCGGTCAGACCATCACGTTCGAGTTTGACACAGTTCCCAACGGGGTCGGCGGTGGCAACACAGCTGTTGACATTTCCGGAGACACTACGGCCGACAACGTCCGAGACTCGATCATCTCGGCGATCAACGGTGTCGGCGGCACACTACTCATAACCGCCGGCATCGGCGGTGCCGGAACTGTCTCGTTGACGCAAGACGTCGGCGGTTCGAGCGGTAACACGAACGTTGCCACGACCGGCGGCCCTCCCGGCACCTACAACGCTTTCACTGGCGGAACTGGTGACGTGGTCATCCTCGGGACTGGCGAGCTTCCGACCCAGACAACCGCCGCCGTAGGTGCTGTCACGACTCTGGGAACCGTCGTAGCGGCCCACACGGGGATCTTCGGGAACATCACTCTCGACGAGGTTTCGGGACCTAACGCCGTCCAGCCCAAGAACCTGATGCAGATCGTGGACGGGAATACCAGGGACCCGATTCTGTCGTCGAGCCGCACCGTTTACGGCCTGCTGCAGGGCGAGTCTGGTGTTGTCGACGGCGCGACCATTACAGACACAACCACCACACGAGTTCAGATCAGTTTTGTGCGGATCACCTCCAACGGTTCGGACCTGGAGCGTGTTCCGGCATCAGATATCGCTGGAATGACAATCAACTACTGCACCCGCGAGCGGTGATGCGTCCAACGAGGCAATCATAGACTTGTCGCATGGAAAGGTCGGCGACGAGAACGACATCGTGCCGCCCGGTGGGTTCTGGAGAGCTATGGGACACAGTCGATACTACCCAACGCCGACCAACCCGTTCGGGCTATGGGGGACACACTCCGCTGACCTTTCAGGATATGTTCCCATCGTCACCGTAAACGAGATCGAAAAGATCGAGCGGGGTTACGCGACGTCTACCGGTGGTGACTACGAGATCGACTACAAAGCTGGGACCTTGACCTTCTACGAAGGAGTCGAGGCCGATGACGTTGTTTCGGTCACCTATTTCTACGTCGACGGCACTGGTGAGGGAAAGCTACTTGTTGCGCCTGGTGCAGGTAAAAAGTTCTTGATCGACAAAATCGAGATCCAAACAACAACCGATGTGGTCATTAAGGCTGACATGGTCAGCAATGTTTACGTCGACTCTAGTGTGTTCGGTCTTCCGCCCGGCACTCCGATGGCAGGGCGTCGCCCGACGATCCTCAAGAACTTCAAAGACGTTCACAACTGGGCTCATCTGATACATCCAGAGAGTCAAGCACAAGCGGCTAATGACCCGCGCGGGCTCCCAGCCGCTGTTAGAGTCCACGAGGTTCGTTATCTCTCTGAGATCCCGTTGCTTTCGTCAATGGGCGCTACCCTGAAGACGGCGATCGTTGGCAACGTCCCGTTCGAGGGAACCTGGGCCTCGGTGGTCATTTACGGCATCACCGATGTTGAGTAATAGCTCATGGTCGTCAAATAGAGCACCGGTTACCTTCTAGTCCAGCCCATGTGAGTCTGTTAGAATCCCATACACCACTGATGCTGGACCCAACATGAACATCGAAACCATGCCTGGTCAGATCGTCGCCCTGAAGCTCTCCGCTTCGGACAAGCACCGCCTCGTAGCGAAGGCCCTCGAAGCCGAGATCGCCAAGAAAAAGGCGAACCTGGCTCACGCCGAGTGGCAGATGGCAACTGCTGTGTCCGAAGCCGCAGGCGACGCCATGGCCGCCAGATTGAAAGTGCCCCAGGAGGCACAGGACGTTACGATCGACCTGAACGAGGGCGTCATTCGGTATCGTATGCCCGGCGTCCCGCCAGTGGTCCACGAAGGCTAACGAGGTCACTCCATGGCTACTACCAAGCAAGTACTTCGTCTTCAGAGTGACCAGACACTAGACGATCCACAAATCGCCACGCGTATACGGCTCAAGGATTTGGCCGCTACGAGAGCTATCCAGCTTGTTTGGATCGAGCCGGCGGCGGCCGACCGGGACATCACGTTCAAGGACCCTGGCGCGAACGACTCAGTGGTCTACGAGAACCTGGCCCAGCCTCTCAACAACAAGACGCTCGGCACCCCGACCATCACGGACTTCACCGACGCCCAGCACACCCACGCTAGCGCGGCGCAGGGTGGGACGGTGGCCCATTCCGACATTGGCACTCCAGACGCCGCAGATGACCACCAGCAGTACGCTAGGCTGGCGGGCCGCGTTGGTGGGCAAGTCCTGATCGGCGGTAGTGCGGCCTCGGAGAACCTGTCCCTGCAGTCGACTTCTGACGCCGCGCGCGGCGACATCATCGCGATCGACGACATCGTGATGGGAACCGGTAAGGAGGTCACTGGGCTTCCCGCGACACCCAGCGGGCCAACCGCTGCTGCGTCAAAGGCTTATGTCGACCTGGCCATCTCCGGCGGAGCTTCGTGGAAGGAAGTTCTCCTCACATCGGACCAGCTAGACAACACGAACGATGGAATAGCCCAAGGTGTCGCGTTCTACCTCGTCAACACCGCCCAGATCGGTGACTCGATCACACTAGACGACGATATCGCAACCGAATCGTGGGTGTTCGCGGGCGTCTCAGCACCTAACCAGCCGGCAGTCGGTGCAAGCGCTCTTGACTCGATGACCGACCTGGCGGCCCGTATCAATGCCGACTCCGCCACCTGGGCCGCAAGCCTCTTCACCGGCACACTACAGGGGATCAACTCTGCGACCGGTGATGTGGTCGTTATCTACAGGCGAATTCCGGCTGCCGCTACTATGGACCGTGTGTTTGGCGTTTTCGCCACCCCGGCCGATGCTCAGTACGTCGACTTCGGCGGCGCGTCTGACTACCGTAGCAGCATCAGCGCCAACCTGCCGGCTGTGGATCCCACAACCGCCAACTTCGGCATCGGTCGTGTTACCTCTGGTTTGACGCCGAACGAGGCACACCTGGTTCGGGCCGAGGACAGCGCCTACATCTGGAACGATGACGCTGGGGTTTGGCAGCTCAGCGCTGGTGCTGTGGCGCTGGCCACGTCTGGATCGGGCGGCGGTGTTATCGGCCAGTCGACCTTTGACTCCGACAAGGGTCTTTTGGTCGCCGGAGGTGTGGCCGAGGTCCGAGTCGATAACTCGACAATCACTTTCACGGCTGGTCAGCTCTCTGTTGCTGGTGGAGCTGTTCCCTTTGGAACCTCCGGTTCTGGTGGTGCTATCGCCGGTAAGGTCACAGCAGACTCTGATAAGGGACTGGAGATCACTGGCGGTCCAGCAAACGCCATCTTGGCTACCAAGGTGGACGGCATCACGATCACACACAACCTAAGCGGTGAGCTCTCGGCGAGCGGCTCTCCGCTCGCTCCCACCGGAAGTGTTTCTCACGGCGTACTCCTGACCCGTGACATTGGTGGCGTCGCGGCCCCTACTGCTACCTTCATCTCCACAGACATTCCGGTTCAAGACTACATCGACGGTTCTACAACCGGTCAGTTGTTCGATTTCGTTGTGCCAACCGACTACGACGGCGGTGATATCGAGCTCCTAGCCTCGTATCAGATGACCACCGCCTTCGCCGGCGCCATCGTACTGGAGACCTACGCCAAGATCGTCAAGGCGTCTACCGGATCTGTAGACACCGTTACTTTCCCGCCCGTCTCCGCGCTTCTGAGCCCTCCTGTGACGACGGACCTAACTCGTAGCATCATCAAGACACTACCAAACCCGTCTGGCGCCAATTACCAGCGCGGCGACACCATCCAGTTCTATGTCAAGCGACTGGGCGCCGACGGCAGTGATGCCCACACCGGCGATTGGCGCGTCGCCGCTTTCGCCTACCGCTATACAGGCCAAGTCAGCACACGGCTCATGGAGCCGGTTTCAGACATCTTTACGCCGGTTACCGGTGTCCCGTCCCCGTCTATTGACCTCTTCTCCACTGACATCCCAGTGCTCACCTTCTCCGACGGCACGGACCAGGCTACAGCAGCCCTATTCGTCGTCCCGGACAACTGGGATGGTATTAGCGACGCATTGTTTCGGGTTCAGTACGCGCTCGACACAGCAGCGGGCGGAACGGTCCGCCTCAACACCTTGGTCAAAGTAGCGGACGTTGCTGGGGGCGCGGTTGTTGTGCTACCAGCCATCGACTTCGACCGCACAGTAACAGCCGACACCGACCCGCACAGGACCGAGATCATCAGGTCAGTGCCTGGCGCCTCGATGACGCCTGGTAGCGTCATCCAGATAATCATCACACGTGACACGTCGGTCGGTGGTAACGCAGCAGCTGGGTTCCAGCTCATCAACGGCACACTGGCCTTTGGTGTCACGCCTGTCTCCGGGATCTCCGCGACCGGCGAGTATTACCTGGACGACCCGGTCGTTGGAAACCTCTCCGGAACCGTGTTCGCAGACTGGCAGTATCCTGCCTACGGAGGTGACTTCGAGCAGTTCTTCCGCATGCGCTCTACGGCTGCGGCCGGCGTTGTCCACGTCGCATTTGCGGGCCGCCTGGGAACAAGCCAGGCGACCATCGACCAGATAGCCGTGAACGTCAAAGGTGTCGACACAGGCACAGTTCAGTACCAGATTCACATCTACGCAGAGGGCTCTGGCGCTGTCCCCGTCTATTCCTCAGTAGCTGCGACACCTCCTGGGGCGTCGACCTTGGTAGCGATCACTGGAACCTCGCTGAGCGCACAGCCGACCGTCGGTAAGCGGTTCTTCGTAGTCGTTGAGGCTACTGCGATGGCTAACGGCGAAGAAGTCCTGGTGAGCAAGCCTCTGGTCAGGGTGTCGTAACACGCCCCCTTGTATAGTGTTGCGTTGGTAGTCATACTTGAAACCAGGTATGACTCATAACGAACTAGTCAAGATCGCCAAGAAATGGCTTATCAAGGCCAGAGCATGCGTCGTCGTTCTTACAGAGACTCAGGCCCAAAGTGGGGAAATCCCTGATGTCATCGGATGGCGGGGTCAACTCTCGATTCTGATTGAGTGCAAAACATCGGTGACCGACTTCCGCCGCGATCTGTCGAAGTGGTATCGAAATTCAGGTCCGGGAATAGGTCAGCATCGGTATTTCATGGCGCCGAAGGGTGTTATTCCCCAAGATGAAGTTCCCCCGGGATGGGGACTCCTTGAGGTATCTGGCGATACGGTCAAGACCACCAGGAAGGTCGACCTTCTCTACCTGGACGAGCATGTCTCGGCGGCCGAAGTTCCACTACTTGTGGCGGCCCTGAGGCGCACGTCGATGCGCGCATCAACAGCTAGAAACCACAAAAAAAAGGGGTATAGTCGGTCTCAGCAAAGGAGCTCATCGAAATGAAGGAAGCACTAGCAGGTCTCATTGGGTCCAAGAAGGCGCTCGCCGCCATCGGTGGAGCAGCCGCTTCCGCCCTGGCACTCTTGGCAAGCAAGTACGGCTATGGTCTGGATGCTGCAGCTACCCAGACATTGATCCAGTCGATCCTCGGCCTCGTAGGCCTCTACATCGTCGGACAGGGCGCTGCTGACTGGGGCAAGGAGAAGGCCAAGGTCGAGGCCGCAGCAATGGAGTTCGCCATGAAGGCTCACAAGCTGGAGCTGGACGAGCTCGAAGCGGACGACGATGATCTCAAGGTACTGACCGAGGACATCTAGATCGTGGGAATCTTCTTTTGCGGGACGGAAGGGTGCGCCGGCTACTTCTGCAGCGTCGACATGTCCTTCCGACCACACGCGCTCCACTGTGAGCACTACGTAGCGCCACAGAACGCCCCTGAGGCGCCGTCTCAGGTCGAGGGAGTCTAGTCCTCCTTCGCCGGCTGCCAGCGCCCTGCGAGGACGTCTCTGATCCATGTCAGGGCGTCCTCGTAGCTCATCATGCGGCCCGCAAAACTCTGGTAATCAGACAAGGCCTTGGCAACGCCTTCGGGCGAAACCTGAAGCCCACGCCGACGATACTCCTGGATTTGGAGATACCAGCCACGTAGCTCCTCGTCCCGCATGAAGGAGAGGTCCGTCAAGTAACGCCCAAGCCACTTGGTGAGCCCCATATCGAGCTGTCGCTGAGCGTGAAGCTGTTCATGCAACATGATGGCGTGGAACAGCGGCGATCCTGGAGGATGCTTCTCCAACCACTCGTCGAGGTCCCTCACGTAACAGGACTTTCCGAGCGTTGTGATCCCGGTCCCAGGACGCATGACGCTCTCGCGTATCTGCTCTAGGGGCCGATACTGTGAGTCGAGCTTGTGGGCATGGCTGCAGCCACTGACCAACAGAACGACCATTATGAGCAATCTCCGCATCACTCACCTCTGTGGTCATCCTATCATCGATAACTGTACAAACAGAAACGGCGGACCGAAGTCCGCCGTTTCCAGACACCACAAGGAGCAGATCGCTTAGAGCGAGAGCTGAACCTTGCTGTTGACGCCCTGGCCCAGGGTCGCGTCGCTGGAGACGCGGGTGGCCGAGAAGCGGCTGTTGACGGTCAGCCCGTCAATCTGGTGGTTACCCGAGGCGGCGTTCGCCAGCAGTGCAACCTTGTGCTCACCCTTGGTCAGTACCACGGGCAGCTCTACATGGAACTCATGCGCGAGCTGACCGGTCAGATAGGTGTGAGCAGCAAGGGGCAGCACAGACGCGGCCACGAAGCCAGCACCTGAGTCAACCGCGAAGTTCAGGGTGACCAGCTCGGCGGTGACGCCAGTGAGCCGTCCCTGGAACCGGAGGAGAAGCAGCATCTGCTCCTCCTCGACGCGGACGCTCATCTGCGACCCTGTGACATTGGCGGCGCCACCGGTGGGCAGCGTAACGTCTCCGAACTGAACGAAGCTGTAGAGGCTCATGTTGGTTCTCCTTGTTTCCTAGGTAGATCAACCAGGTTTGTTCTAAGCCGCAAGGCTTAGAGACCCTGGTTGCTCCCGTAGTTGGCGTTGTGAAGGCCGAAGTCGAACCGGCCGGTGACACCACTGTTGGCGAGCGTGCCAGCGGTGACCTTGATCACCGAGACGCGGACACCAGCCTCGTCCTCCTTGATGATCAGCCGAGCCAGCAGGTCGGTGGTGATCTGAGCGTTGCCGAGGTAGGCGTTCAGGGTCGTGCTGAGCACGGTGCGGACGACGTTGCCGCTCCAGTCGATGATCTCGACTGCACGAACAGCGGCGTCGGCCACGGCAAGCACAGCGTTCAGCTGCAACACCGCGAGGCCACCCTCGAACTCCTGACGAGTGTAGGGGCGCACGACGTGGTCGATCGTGTTGCGCTCGACCGGAAGGTTGCGAGGCCGAAGGACCTCAAAGGGTACCGCTGCGACATTGGTCACACTGGCCAATGCTGACGGCACACCGTACTGAGTGCGGACTGTCATGATTCTCTCCTGCCCTATTGGTTAGGCGTCAATCACCCAAATGGTGATGCAGCTATCGTAATAGCATCAATGCTGCTAGGCAATACACATCCCTACTTCTTTAGGGAGTGAACCCCGATTGAGAGAGCGCCCCGTGCGCGACTGGGGGGTTGGGCTTGCGTATTACGGACGGAAAGTAAGGACTTAGCCGATCCCGCCGGTTAGCGTCTTCAAGCCAGCCTTGGCGATCATGCCCAGTGAGGCTCCGACCACGCCCATGACCTTACCGAAGGACTCCCAGAAAGTCCGAACTGCGAGAACCTCGCCGGCCACCTTCAGGTTGAGGAGTTGAGCGTGGATGTGCTTCTCCTCCTCAGAGACATCAGCGCCTCCCATTTTCTGGACAGCGAGACGTCCAGCATCCTTGGCGACATCTGCCAGGATATCCTTGACTTCGGCCTTGACCCCATCCCAGGCGCTGCCGAAGTCTTCCTTGACCTGGTCAAGAACCTTGGCTCCAAGGTCCTTGGCAAGATCCTCCAGGCTTCCTACTAGCTCGCTCATGAAGTTACTGCCCTTCCCCGCTAGGAGCGGGCTGGACTGGCTGCTCAGCCTGTTCCAGGCGAAGCTTCCAGGTGGAAATAGTGCGCTCACGGCGCTTCTTCTCGTCGGAGTCGAGAGACTGATCACCCTGCACGTATTGCAGATACTTCGGGGCGACCGCGTCGTAGGTGGCCCGATCAGCGGCAGTGTAGTCCGCGCGGATCAGGTCAGTGGTTGCGCAGCAACCGGCGGTGGACAGGAGTGCGATGGACAGGATTGAGGCGCGTAGTAGCTTCACGATTTCCTCCGTGACTTGGATTATCTGATGCGCAGTCCGAAAAGTCTATCAGGTTACCGGCGTGCCTGGGATGACCTCTACATTATTAACCGACATCGTGAGTGACTCGATGGATACGTCACTTGAGGAGGCATCCATGTTCGTTGACGGGGTCCACCCCTTAGGAACGCAGCCAAACAGGTTGTAAACCCGTCTGGGAATCAACTTATCGCGGCCCGTCTGCACGACCGTGAAATTCCGACGAGGGGCACCTGTTCCCCACACCGCCTGGAAGAGCCACAGGTAGAAGTCCATAGAAAGCGATGTGACTGCAGATTCGATCGTACAATCACCAGCTTTCAGGAACCCAAGGGGAACCTCGTGGGCCCACGGCCAATTTCCTTCCTGAATCGTCTTCGTCTGCATGGTGACGTTCGGGATGGAGATGGACTTGAAGCTCAGCAATTGTCCCTCGGAGGCTCCCTGGCCGACCTTGAATGGAAACGCCACAGGCAGCAGGCTGATCGTGGGAATGTCCAGCAGGTAGAACGAGTAGTTCTGGAGTGGATCTGTGTCTTCGGCTCTAGCCATAACCGCCTCGTGTGAGCATCATTGAGTCTATCAGAATACGTCCGACAGCCGAGGCCTGATTACCCGTATGTTACAGGAACCCCCACAAGGAGATTTCCCATGCGTCTGCTCGAACAGCTCTCTGTTTCAGTCAATCGACGGAACACAAGTAGCTACCACTTCTAGGTAGGCGACTAGAGAGCGGTTCTCTAGGGCCTGCCAAGTAGCGGTGCTACCAAGCAGGAGCTAGAAGTAAACGACAAGCGCAGCATCGAGGCCGCGTTCGCGAAGGCGAACGTGCCTCTGGAGATCACCAAGCGGTCCATCAACCGCCGGCTGATCAACGGCGGTGGCGGGCAGATCGTCCAGATGGGCATCGTCCGTGACCGTCAGGGTAACGAGATCATCCAGATGAACATCCCCGACGGGGAGGACATCAACGTGCGGGCGCTCGGGGCCGACCCTGAGCACCAGCAAGTCGTGATGATGGTCCACGAGCCCGACCGGAAGATCACCGAGCGGCGGTGGAACTCCGGGACGAAGCAGTTCGAGAACGCGACCATCAAGGTCCCCGGTGGGAAGCGCCGCTTCCTGGTGGGGATGGACGAGTGCCACCTCTTCATCGCCCAGATGCCCAACACGGCTGGGGCGACCTCGGTCAAGCAGGCTCACGAGGACCTGCGGCCCCGGGGCGTGCCGAAGGGCCGCAAGGCCAAGAAGCAGAAGGTGAAGCGGACCGGAGAGTGGTTCTTGACGCCCGCGAGCTCCGAGGAGCTCAAGGCGATCGAGGACCACATCAAGGTCTATGGCATCCGCAAGAAGGTTGGGATCGGGTCTCACCTGGGCCGCATGCGGGGTCGCCCGCACGTGGTCAGCGAGTCCGTCGTCGTCGGGTTCCGCACCCGCATCGAGGACCCCACGACTGGTCAGCACCGGATCCTGGTGGCCCGCCGGGGGACGGAGTACGTCCGGGGCCGGATCCTCCACCCCGACCACAAGGTGGTCGATGTGAAGGTCTGGTCCAAGGTGACCATGAACGCCGAGGACCGGGCCGCCGGGGCCCAGTGGGTGGATTAGGAAGTTGATTCAAGGGGCCAGGCGATCACCTGGCCCCGCTTCCTTAGATGCTGGCCAATCGGTCGAGGACGGTGGTATCGATCAGGCCGGCGATAACCACCTTGGCGAGAGGGTACGGCTCAACAGGATCTTCGGCCACCAACACCTCATTCTCCATGTTGTCCAGATTCAGCCAGACCGGGATTTTGAAGAGCGAGCCGACCCGCGCCACCATTTGGCCAGGCGTGGACAGCCGGTCCGCAAACCACACTCGTGGGGCAGAGACCTCAAGTATGGACGCTATTTCGGCGCTAACAACGAAAACAGCATCCTTATTACCGGCCTCACGGAACGCCAACAGCATGAATTGTGGCAACTGCCTGCAGTGCTCTTGCAGCGCGACGCCAGAAGGGGGTGTGTAACGCCAAGATACGGTGATCATTTGTCTTGGTAGCGGAACTTGAGGTGATCGTAGGTCAACAAGTTAAACTCGGGCGTGTTTGGGCTGATGGGCAGCAACGGTGTTGGGTCAAGCAAGTCGCCGGGCGGTTGATCCGTGATCCGCCACCAACCAGTCGCCCGAGCGCCAGACCGCATAAGCTCCAAATGAAGCATGACCATCGGTCGGCCTTTGAACCGTTGAAGAACGGGTGCCACATAACCGATAATGTCACCCTGCTCGACGGATGCACCGACCTTTAGCCCTGTCGTAACCTCACCGTAGACGACCACACCGCTCGCACCCTCGACGAGTACAGCATCTGTAGGACACCACCAAGACGACCCGGCCTTCTCGCCGGTGAAAGGCTCGATGTTGACTACCAAGCCTCTTTCTACAGCAACAACCGGAGTGCCAACCTCGCAGTAAAGGTCTACCCCGGTGTGCCGGTCGAACCGCCTCAAGGCGCCAAAAGAACCAGCGTTATCAGGCAACAGCGGATCAGCGAGTAGCGGCCAAATCCAGCTCACTACACCTCCCTCGCATCACCCAGGTAAACCGGAACAGGATACAACCCGAACGAGAACCGAGGCCAACGTCCGCACGGGCATGAGTAGACGTAGATGTCCTCGGATTCGTTTTCGTAGGCGCCGTATACTCCAGGCGCACGGGTGAGGTCTCGGTTGCACGTGCAGTAGACCGCGTTGGAGTAGGCCGGGCCGCCGTTCTCTTCACAGTAAGGCTTCCCGCGTACGATACCCCCCGGGTGGTTTCCTGTCATGCGGTAACACTCCTCGCGCTTCATTCTGACCCAGATCTCGCCGTGGCACGGATCTCCAAGTGTCTGTCGCTCCCAGTGACCACCCCAGAGTCGGCGGTAGACAGGTAGGAAGCTCAGGCAATGGTCAATGATGTAGAAGGGCGAGAAAAGAACCAGTAGAACCATATTCATGGTGTAGTTCTACCTCATCTGATCTGAGCCAGTCGGTCGAGCGCCCGGACGGTTACAAAGTTGATGAGCCTGATTTTGGCCCGAGGCTGAAGGTCCTCTGGATCGTCGACGATGAGAACCTCATCGGCCCGAACGGCCGTGTTGGCCCAGATAGGGACGCCCCCAAGTCTTCCGGCCGCAATGGAACTTCCCGTTGGCCCGTCCCATAAGAACTCTTTACCCAGGAAGGCCGAGGATGTGCAGATCAACATCGATATGGTCATAGGGTGAGACAGAATCACTCCCTTTCCTCCGGTCTCGAAAAATATCTGCACCATCATGAGCGCTAGCCCTTGCATGTGATCTATGGCGGAGACGCCCATAGGGATGGCGTGGTCCCACATCCGGGTGAAGATCTGCTCGTTCTGCATCTTTAGGCTGCCCTGTCTAGTGTAGACTGATGCTACTGCCGGTGTTACCCGGGCTTAGACCTACCAGCCTACATCACAAGGTCTCACGATGCACCTCCACCGAAACTTCGTATGGACTCTGAACCTGAGCGACCGAGAGCTAAAGGTCATCATCAAGTGTCTTCAGGATGAAGATCTCACAGACGATGAGCAGAGCCTCGTCGACAAGCTGTCCGAGACACTGCCCGAGAACGCGGTTCGCCTAGAGCGGGTCAGTACGGGCCGCAAGCGCAATACGCCCAAGAATTGACCCGTCCGTACACGGAAACGCGGCCCACGAAATGGGCCGCGTCTCTACATCCAACTGAATCGGCGGACTTGACGGGGGCTAGTTAACCACCAGCTCCACCACGATCTTCTTGGCGTAGTAGTTGATGAGACTATGGCTAACTCCGAGCTCGTGGGCGATGTTCTTCTGGGTCTTACCGTCAGCTAGTAGACCAGGGATGGATGCGATCTGCTCTGTCGTGAGCTTGGCATTCCCGTGCCTTTGAATCAGACTGGGAAGTCCCCAGGCGCAGCCGCGCAGGATCGCAGAAATCTGCGCCGGTGTCACTCCATACTCGACAGCCAGTTGCTTACCGGTGACCTGACTGGCTGACTTAAGACCCTTCTGGTATCTGGTTCTGATCTCATCAACCTGTGCACGGCTCAGCTTTGCCATACCGTGGCTGTCGCCTCTAGGTCGGTTTGATGGGTTTGCCTTGAGCGCGGCTTGCATTTTATCGATGTTACGCCTAGCGTAATCTGGATCCCTGTTCCACGGGTGTCTCTCGCCGCGCAGCACCTTCTCTGGATACTTGCGCGTCCAGTGATCATCGCCGGTGGGTGCGGTCTGGCCGCCATCAGCGTCGTTGGTCAGAAGGTTCAATCCTATTGAACTGATGTGCTCGACTTCGAGCTTCAGCGCCTCGGACTCGGTGAGCTTCTCGGCAATCCTGCGCTCAGCAGGACTGAGCCCCATCTTGAGCAGCTTGCGGATCACAGAGAACTTATGACCCTTCTTTCCCTTCTTCGCCTTCCTGATGTGATCGCCGATCCTCGGGCAGTGCCGATCCGAGCCCTTACCCACGTAGAACACCTTGTTGGTGTCTGGTCGGATCAACTCGTAGACGTAGTAGATAGGGGTCGGATCAAGGTCTGGCGAGTCAGGGTCTGCCTGCTGATGGACCCTTGGCCGGGAGACTCCTCTACGGGAGCACCGTACACCTTGCTGCTCCCTCAATCCATCAATGAGCGTGTTCGCAGAATCCTTATCCAGGTTGGTAGCCTTTACCTCCTGGACAGGTGCAATCCCACGAGAGCGGAGGAGTCTCACCTCGTCATACCTGCGACCGGACGCCCCTGTGGCGGCCTCGTTGATGAGCCTGGTAAGACTGCTGTTCTTATGGGACTTGGCGGATTGTCTAGCAACGTGAATGACCCGACCGTCAGTCGGGTCATTCAGCGCGACCACCGAATAGCGTAACGACATGTGAGCCCCAGTATTACTGGTCTCACTCTGGTCGCGTCAGGCTGGAAATTCAACCTAAATTCGAGACCTTCTCGTAACTACGTTACTACCAACTCGATGGAAACTTCCTCAACCGCAAGACTGAGCTCCTGGATCGCGACATCGGAGCTCGATGCATCCTTGTCACCGGTCGGCTTGACAGAGGTCGGGAAGACCTCCTTCAGCTGGATCACCTTCGACGGCGAACCGTCGATGCCGAACTCGTCGGCGATGTGGTACTCCTGGATGGTGATGTCAGAGCGGTAGGTCTCCCCACCGTTGATGCACTTGAAAATCCAGACCAGGAAGTCCGACTCCTTCTTCACGACGCCCTTGCTCAGAGAGCAATCGCCGACCTTCGGAATCCCCGGATACTTCCGGGTGTACTTATAGACACCCTCACGGTACTCGACCATGTCGACCGTGAGGTCCGGAATGCTGGCCGTCCGGAACCCGGCCACAGGGTCCAGGTTCCCGCCGGCCGGGTCGACGACGTGGAAGCGGAAGTTCGTTATGTTACGAGTTGGTCGCACCCACCAACTCTCCTCGACTTTCACCGAGGCCCAGACTATATCATCACCCTTTCTGGGGTGCCGCGCACTTCGGGCTCGCTTGAGCCCTACTCCCTTACGGGATAGTCGTTGAACCTTCCACAGAGCTTGTGGCTTGGCTGCTGATTATCCAATTCCTGAACTTTTCAAGCCTTCACGTTTGATCTTCCGATCTCCGCAGTGGCATCAGGACTCTAAGGACTTCCCAGCAATTCACGCAGTTTTCGCTACCGGATCACTCCGGTAGGCCACTATTCCTAATGGTACAAGTCGGTGTCAACAGCACGTGCCATGACGATCTCCTTTGATCGAGTTTCAAACTACGAACAAACCCTGTCTGACCGACCATCGGCCAACACGCCACGTCGTTTGAGTTCCCAGTAGTCCCAGATCTGTAGGTTCAGATCTGGACGGCTCTCTTGAAGAGCCTTGATCTTCTTCATCTGTTCTGGACTCTCGACCCCCTTGACATCGACCACGGTGGTATCAGCACCGTCGTAGATCCAGAAGTCGGGGGTATAGCGTTTGGGCCTGTCGTCGACCTCGACCTCGTAGGTGACAAGCTCGTAGTCCCACGACATTCCCTGCTCATCAAGCCAACTCGCCATTCCAAGTTCCCAAGTTGACCGCATTTTGAACTTACGGCCGAGCTTGTCTGTGAAACTTAGTCGTGGACCACCACCCCATGCCGCTGGTCGCATACCCACACCGTTGCGCGATAGGACAAGACAGATAGCGGATTGGGAGGTGCCGTAGCGACGAGATAGGGCAATTGTGTCCTCGCCGCCCAAGTAAAGCCGGACCATCTCCGACTCTTCGGCATCAGACCACCGCCTGTTACGGGTGCCTGTCCTATCGACGTCCACACCTTGCTTGTGGAGAGTTTTGTAGACGCAATCAGGCTTAACGTCCATCTTCGCAGCGATGTCGGGCCCGGATACTCCCTGGTTGTAGAGCTCAACCATCTGCATCTGCTGTTTCTTTGTGGTCTTGATATGAGTCAAGTTCTTATACAGTAGCTTGACGCCGAGCTTCTTTGCGCGACAACGCGTCGTCGACTGGTCCCGGTCAAGCTGTTCGGCACACCACTTCCCTCCGCGAGTAGGGTAGTTCTCGCGGATGAAAGAATCGTCAGAAGTGATCCAAGGGCGTCCCATCCTCAACTCGAAAGATCTGTGTCAACGGCTCTGGCCATGTCGTCTCCTGCTTGCGCCTTCAGTCTACCGTGTTGGCAGAGGCTGCATCACTCGCGCATCACGAGTGAGTCTAGCAGAATCGTAGCATGTGGTCCAGGCTATCGATGCTCCGAATTATCTACGCCACTTGGTCCAGGCGGACTTGTTACCGACCAAGTGCTCCAACTGATGAATAAGCTGCACGAACCGTGGGTTGCAGAGCGGTGTCAAACCCCCCTGAGGTGCTCTCAACCTCTGAACACGTTCAACCGCTTGCTGCGGGCCCATGCCAGCGACCTTCATCAAGGTGAGCGCTGAAACCAGTGAGGACCTGTTCAAGCCCATGGCACAAGACGAAAGACATGACTTCCCATCGCGGAGACGATCGCTGAACAGATCAGACGCCTTGTCGGCGCGCACTGCGGTCTGCGTCAGCTCGTCTTTCTCTGCCTGTGGGTTGTCGTCGTAGCCCATTTTGATGAGCTCGTAACTACCGCTCGGGTCGTTCGGCTGGTACTCCTGGGCAAAGAGCCCGATTACGTGAATCCGGCCATCTGGTTGGCGCAAAAGCTGGGTTACATCGGTCAGGTCACCCTGCCAAAGTTGCGCACCAGACCTATGAGTGAAAAGTCGATCCATGTCCTAATTGTATCCGGGGTGTAAGCTAACCAAGGGCGCATCAGCGCTCAATGCTGAATCCTGAATGCTGAACGGGGGTGCGGTGCCGACAGACAGGAGAATGTTGTTCATCGAAGCCCTGGCAGGGATATCTGCTAAGCCTACTCGACGCAGGCGCGGAAGCGCTAGGTGCTACGGGCCACCGTGTGAAATCAACGACTGTCCTGGTCAGACAGTGGGCAACAAGCCTTACTGTCTCGATCACGTTCACCTCATGCCCTACGCGGCCAAAATCCAGGAACGCGAGGCCGCCAGAGATGTCGAAATCGCGAGCGCAGACGGTCCGCCACTAGATGGGTTCGTCGCCCAAGACCTTCTCGGCGCGATCAAGCTGACGCAGTCATCCATACCAGCCCTTGCTCGTGATCTTCGTGTGCCGCAAAAGGTCGTGGACAAGCTGGTGCGACAGCTCATAAAACTCGGCAAGGTTAGGATTCGTCGGTCGAAGCGCAGCGTCTACGTGATCCGTATTCCAGACCCTAGCGACGATTTTCCTGGATCAGCCGTAGAACCTCCGGACGAATCGAGCGAGTGAACCACTCCCCCCGATGACGCCACTCGGCGAACCGAAGGTGCAGCTGCCGCTCAGTTGTGCCGGTCCCATCATCGGCGACGATCACGCCTAGAAGGCGCAGCTCGCAATCAGAACCGGTCTGAAGCTGCGCAACCCGCGAGCTCACGGATCCCGTGGTAAACCCGACCTTGATTCGGCCGGTCTCGACGTTCTCCAGGAAATAGACCTTGGTCATTCGATTCGAGATTGCCGGGTAGAAGAGGTTCATGACTTCTTCTACCAGAATACCGGATCCTGCGGATCGAAACCCCACCCTGACGAACGACCAGTTGCGGCTCTACTTGCGGCCCGAGTCCTGCATCAGCTTCGCGCTGCAGGCTGTGGTCCGCGAGCTTCTGGAGCGCGCGCTGAAGGAGGTGATCGCCCGATGAAGAACTTCGTAACCGATGAGCTGATCTTCATGACGGTGGCCGGCAGCCGCATGTACGGCACCAACATCGCCACGTCGGACGTCGACAAGCGAGGTGTCTGCGTCCCACCTAAGAAGGTGGTCTACGGGTTCGCCAGAAACTTCAATCAACAGGAGTTTCCCAACGAAGACACGGTGGTGTTTTCGCTGATGAAGTTCATGCAGCTTGCAGCTGATGCGAATCCAAACGTCATCGAGCTGCTGTTCGCGCCCGACGACTGCGTCGAGGTGTGCCACCCCACATGGGGGCGCCTGCTGGAGAGGCGAAACCTCTTCCTCACGGCCAAGGCCTATCACACCTTCACCGGCTACGCGCACAGCCAGCTCAAGCGGATCAATGGTCACAGGGCGTGGCTGATGAACCCACCGACACACAAGCCTACTCGCGAGGAGTACGGCTTGACGGAGGCGGGACAGGGCGTGCGCGATCTGGCCCGTGGTATCGACCTCTCCGAGATCAGCCCGGAGACCCTCCAGATCATCGAGAGGGAGAAGGCCTACAAGGCTGCCCTGACCACCTGGAACCAATACGAGAAGTGGAAGACGGAGCGAAACAAGGACCGGGCCGCGCTAGAGGCGGCCCACGGATTCGACGTCAAGCACGCTATGCACCTGATGCGGCTCCTTCGGATGGGAAAGGAGATTCTGACCACAGGATCGCTTCACGTTCGTCGGCCCGACGCCGCCGAGCTACTGGCGATACGCGCCGGTGAGTGGAGCTACGACAGGTTGGTCGGAGAGGCTGAGACTCTCAAGGCCGAGCTTGACGAGGTATACGAGAACAAGACTTACGTGGTACCCTTCGGGGCCCCACACCAGGAGATCTCGGACTTCTGCATCGAGCTCCACGATTACCACTGGGCGAACCACGCCAAGAGCGCCGAGGACGAGTGAGGCTGTGAGAAACCTTCAGCATCTCAAAGAGCCGGACCTCAAACCTGACCGCTTAGAGGCCTGGAGAGCTTTTCAGGCTGCGCTCGCCGAGGCGCGAACCAAACTAGCCGCTCTCTCCGCTCGCACACCAGGTGGGGTAAGCGAGAGATGTTGGGCAGGGCTCTACGAGGCCGACCTGTGGTCGAGGTAACCCACCTTACAAGGAGAATACGATGAAGCCTGGGCTCTACGACATGGTTCGCGTCACCGACCAGACCGGTGTCTCCGGTACGGGCCGCGTTGCCCAGGTAGCGGTCTTCGAGGACGGTTCTGCCGTCGTGAGGTGGATGACGGGGAAGGACTCCACCGTCTGCTGGGCCAAGGTCCAAGACGCACTGGACGTTCACATCAACTGTCACCCCGATACAACCAAGCTTATCCCGGTGGGGGCCCTTCGGGAGCAGCACCAGAGTCCACGAGAGGTCGACGAGTCTGCCAGGTGGGCCGCGATCCGTGACGTCGACAGGCGAACTACTAAGGCCATCTACGACTGGTGTGCCTCCCGTGCGGTCCGGTGCAAGGAGCACAATAGTCACGGGCTCTACTTCGATGTCTGGGTGGGGACCAAGCAGATCATGTTCGACTGCTCGCCCGAGGACATCTCCCACGAGCTACGGCGCGGCAAGGGCATCGTCGTCGTACGTGACGCGTCCCACGGTTGGGACAACATGAGGATCTACGGAACCATCAACATGTTGGACAACGACGCTGGCCGAACGCTGGACATCTGGCTTGGATGTGGAGAGGAGCGGATCGAGAAGGACTAACTCGATGCATCCGACACCAGACTCCTTACGGTCAAAGGACAGCTAGATGGGAGCTCAAGTGCATATTCGGTTGGAGAACTGCGGCCAGCGGAAGATCCAGGTCATCAAGGACTTGCGGACCGCCTACGGGTTCAACCTCGTGACGGCCAAGTCTTGGGCCGACAAGGCGCCGTGCATCTTGCCCGCGACTCCACCTGGAGTGGCCGGTAAGCTGATCAAGGATCTGCGGGACAGCGGGGCGACGGTTTCTGTGGTCGACCCGTCGGTGTTGGACCAGATGGCGGCGGTGTCCTTCATCCAGTCGGCTGCGGCCTCTCTTGGAGAGGGCGATCTGGCAGAGACCCGGACCGCACTGAGAGCCGCGCTTGCTCTGGTTGGCGATGTCTGAGGACTACGACTGCCAGGCCTGCGGGGCGTGTTGCATCTCCAACTGGGACACCGAGACCTACATCTATGTCTCGGACAACGACATCAGGCGCCTCCGGATGGCATATGCCGAGCCGACCGTTAAGCGCCTCGTTGGCGGACTGGACGATCCCATGGAGCAAGGAATACGCACCAAGAAGAACACCCAGGGCCACATCGCCTGCATTGCACTGCGCGGCGCTGTAGGAAAGCGGTGCTCGTGCGGAATCTACGAGGCACGGCCCAAGGTGTGCCGAGGCTTTAAGCCGGGGTCAGAGTCGTGCCAGTATGCCCGCCAAGAGGCGGGCATTGACACCTAGCCTTGTTGAACCGCCGACCTGGGAAGTCGCCAGTAGGTTCCATCAGAACGCGCTTGCAGGATGGAGCCGCTCCCTACGTTGTAGGTCTGGTCCAGCCTGTCGATCTCCACCTGGGCCGCGAGCGCCTTCATCCGGGCGAGCTCGACCTGTAGGTCAGCTACCAGTGATCGGAGGTTCGCCGCCTCGGCGGTTACCTCCCGCAGCCGGGCTGCAAGAAATACAGACGCATCGACCTGAACAGGGACATCGGCGGACGCCGGTGACAAGCCCTCCTGCGCGGTGGTCGTATTCTGGTCCATCTATCACTCCGAGGGTAAGTCCGCCCGCACATTGAGGGCGGCCGTTTAGTGTTTAGGCTTCGGCAGACGTTGTGCCAACTACGCCATCAGTCCGAGGTCTCGGAGCGTTGTTCTGATCGTATTGATCTTAGCAGTCAGATCCGAGAAGTTGTCGTTGATGGTAGCGTCGTCCCCTGTACCAGCTACGGCCACGACCGTGTCGTTAGCCGTGCCGCCAGTACTGTCTGTTAGCGCCACCATATCCACCGGCTGGGCGACTAGGGCTGCTCCGAAAAACCCAACCTGAGTTGATGTAAGCCGATGAAAATCGGCTCCGATGACCGCGCTGGTCCCGAAATACCCGGTGCGTGGGCGAGTGGCGCCATCTGCGCCGATGTCGTAGGTGTCGTCTGCTACCGCCAACAGGTGACCGGAGTTTGTGACCTGCCAGCGGCCAACCCCGGCCGTGTCTAGCTGAACTCGCCCGTGGGTTCCACCTCCGGCGGCTATACCACCGCGAACAAACGCGTTGGCACCGTGGTTATTGTTGGAGACGCCGTCCCCGCCCTTGAGAATACCGTCGGCGGCCAGACTAACCAGCGTGGCGCTGGCATCACCTCCGCTAAAGGTGCCGGTCCCGGACACCCCGCCTACAGCGTCTGTGACCCCTCCTCTTACCACCAGAGGTCCGGCGGTGGTTCCGGGCCCTCCCTCAACGGTGACTGCGCCTCCGGTAATACTAGGGCCAGCACCACCGACCACCAAAACAGCGCCGCCTCCAGCGGCACCGGATCCACCTCTGATCTCAGCTAACCCACCAACGCCGGACGCACCACCGCTACCACCTCGAAACCGGCTAGCGCCGCCAGCCCCGGTGGTTAGCCCATTACCGGCGATGAGGTCAAGACTGGCTCCGTCGACGGTGGCGCTGATGGAATCGACACCACGAATAGTGGTGACCGCCCCCTCTAGTCCGATGTTCAGTTGTAGTCCGGCTGGATCCCAGTGGACCAGATTTGACCCGTCACTGGCGGCGAATTCCCCTGGCGCGTTAGCAACAGATGTCGATCCGATATTCAACCAGTTTGTGATCGATACGCCCTCACCCACAATCACCTGCGTGGACAGTACCTGTTGGGTGTTACCAGGCGCTCCGGCGGGCGCAGTTCGGAGCTGGATGGTGCTTGGTGTGGCGTTGCCGGTCCCAGGGCCCGCGACGATGATAAGGTCAGACCCAGCCTCGTTGGTTTGAGCAGTACTGATCCTAGAGGACGAGACGGTTACCGATTGAGCGGTGGTGCCCACCTCACCCTTACCGAGGTAGAAAACAGCGATCGGGTTTGACTGCGACCCGAACACGAACTGGTTTACGGCCGTGGTGGCGGCGCCCGCACCCCAGGCGTGCGCTCCGTCGAACGTCGATGCGGCCCCACGTCCCCACGCAGAGCTGTCGACACCCGAAGCTCCCGCGCCGTATCCGACCGCTTGAGCTCCGGCCGCCGTGGCCGAACTGCTAGCCCCGACAACCACTGTCTCAATGGCTGTGGCGGACGATGATCGGCCGGAGGCTACGCTATCCTGCGCGGCGGCGGCGCTGCTTCCAACGGCAACGCTAAAATCACCAGAAGTGGAGGCGCCGGCTCCGATGGCCGTCGAGTTGGCAAAGGGAGTTGACGCCGCGTTTCCGACCGCCAGCGAAGACGCTCCAGCAGCAACAGACCCCAGTCCAAACCGCTCGCTTGAGCCCCCGGCGCCAGGTGAACTAATGGCGCCGTTTACGACCAGGAGTCCGGTCGTAAATCCTCCAGGCGCGGCATCAATGGTGAACTTGACGGTGCCTGAAGGCGATGCCAACCCAGCGCTCACCTGATCTGCGTCATTGACCAGACGAACCAGCGACCCGGTGTCGTGCCACCCCGCGTCCACGCCTGGGCCCGTGGGCCCCTCTGGACCCGCCACAACGGTGAACCCGGTCGCTGGCGGACCAACAGTTTCGGTGATTTTGTTCGCTGCTAGAAGCCGAGCTACGGATGGGTTGCTCGACAGCGATGTGAAAACGGCGCCCGGTGCATAGCTCGTCGACCCGTAACCATCTACCTCTTCCACGACGACGGGGAGTGGGGAGACCACAAGGTATGTCGTAAGCACTGCTTGCATGATGGCCCCAACGGGTGACGCTTTATCGCCTAGTATACACCGTCGGCATCACCTAAATCCGTAGTCCGGAAACCTACTCGGCGGGCTAGAGCAGTTAGTCGTTGATAGGGCCAGGAAAAGTGAACCTCCGATTGCGGTGTGGTCTCCGCACTCGCGCCAACCCGCCCACCGCTGGTGGTAGCCCATCCAGAGTGTGGATGAAGGCTGGTCCCTGAATAACCCCCGGAACACCTTGAGATTGATGGCTGAACGCAGGGCCTTGAACCAGTCCTGGCGGCCCTTCCGCAAGGTGGATAAACGCCGGGCCTTGAACAGCCATTCCTACACCGTCTCAGGAACCAGCACAGTTAGATTGGTTCCGTTGAGGATCGAGTCCGTGAAGAAATCCCAGGTGACAGTGTTCACAGTGGTGCCATCTGCAGTCACGCCCTGAACCTGGTTCCCAACCCGGGTTCCACCCCCTGTGGCTGTCCCGGTCAGTGTCGCCAAAGCCACTGCGCCCTGCTGGGCGACTGATCGTCGAAACTGAACGTCTACGGTTCCACCGCCCGAGGCTATAAACGCAATGGACTCTCCTCCCGGGACAGGAGTAACGGATACGATCCGAACGCCGTCTTGGGTCGGCGTGTAGAAGTAAGCGCCGCCGTTTCTAGTGGAATGATGCATTGAGTCGCGCACAGCGCCGCCCGATCCTACGAACGTGATCAACGTTGCGGGCCCTTGCCATTGGCGGATACTAAACGGTGTGCTGGGCGCGGAGTCCTCGCTAAACGCAAGATAGGTCAGCAGTGTACCAGGAGACGTCTCTGTGTCCTGCACTAGATGGCAACGCTTTGTTAGGCTGGCGCTTGCACTGCCGCCATCGCCGGTAGCGATAAGGTCCGTCGTAAGCACGCCGCTTGTGATGTCTGTCATCCCGGTCCCATCGAAAGGAGATGGGATGCGACTGCACCTCCACCCATAAGAAACGTTGTTGATGAAGTGGATCGAGAACAGATCAGTACCGTCCGAGAAAAGCGCCAACCGTGTTTCACCGTTGGTGCTTATTACACCTGGTGTCGCCTCAATGACGGCAGCCGCTGACCAGGCACCTGTGAACTTTAGTAGTCTGATCGTGGACGGACTGGTTGTAAACACCGATAGGTAAAGCACACCGTCTGGACCAATGGCGAACGACGATATGGCGTAGTGTGAGAACCCAGAGGAGTAGGTAGCCCATGTAGCGGTGGTTGGATCGAAAGAATACAGGACCGCGTTAGACGCGAGTCCGTGTAGAACGTGAATAGTCGTACCGTAGAGGATCTCTGCTCCTAGGATAAAGGACGCATTTGATGGGCCCAAGACCTCAGCAGTTGCCCCGTCACTGAGCCTGTAGCTCCAACCAACCATGGTGTTGGTGACACTACTCTTGAACCATCCGGCGAGATAGGTTTCCTGGGTTCCTGGATCGTAGACAAAGTGGATCCCACCATGTCCGATCCTTAAATCAGTGGACGCTGCGGGTGAAGTGAACGCGAACACGCTGGTAAAGGTAGCGCCACCGTCTATGCTTCGATAGAGGCCGTCGAACAGGACAGCCCAAAGTCGATCGCTGTCCGTTTGAAGGCAGCAATTCAGCGGATTATGGGCGTTCGCCCCCTCCGCGCTTATGTTCGTTCCGAAGGCTGCGCTCAGGGCGATCTTGGAGAACCCTCCGACGTATCGGTAGACGATAGGCTGAGCGACACCTCGCTCGGTTACGGAAAGCCAGTCAGCCATTAGATTGTCTCCCGGCTATTCACAAGCACAGTAAATTGACCTCTAGGACCGAGGCTGAGATAGTCGGCTCCGTCGTTAGACCCGCCGCTGAGGTTAGTGAGCGCCTGAAGTCCAACAGACGATAACCCGTCGCCGCCGGCCTCAATCGTTACTAGCGCAGCAACAGTTGATGAGACGGCCGCAACAAAATCGGCGGCCGTCGGAGCGATAGATTCACCCGCGCTATCCGTGCCGAAGATGATGGTAATGGCCGATCCAACTACCGACGCGTTCAGCTCCCGATCTTCGTTTCCAAGGCCGGTGGCGCCGACGAGGTGCTCAACAGTGATGGTGTTGCCCCACTCGCCACCGCGTGCAGTGTAGGTAACGTCTCCGTTTCCGTCCGATCCAGCCACGACTAGGGAGGCTGAGCTGCCGCCCGTGATGGCATCCGCCCTCACTGGACCGCGTGTGGTCTTGACCAACTGATCATCTGGGAGCGGACCATGAACATCACGTCCGCAGTTTGTATAGATGTACTGCATGTTGACCTATCTTGGTTAGGCGATTCGGTTAACCCAGCCGACGACGTTCACGCCGGCGGCGTCTGCGAAGGCTGTGACAACCAAACTGTTTGAAAGCACAAGCCCGGGTGAGACAAGCACAAGCCCGGTGTTCTGGTCGATCTGGACTACGATCAGATTCCCTGATGCAGCGCCGCCGTACTCGATGGTCAGGGTCCTCTGAGCACCGGACGTGTTCACAGCGTAAATCCAAACCTCGTCCTTGCTCGTAGCGTGGGCGGTATGCACCGTATCACCAAGGGTCGCGGTTTGAGTTATCGCAATAGGCTGACCGTTAGTCGACCCACTTAGAAATTCCTTCGTGATTGCCATTATCGCTCCTAGGAGAAGACTTGCGCTATCAGAGCTACTTGTCCTAGTAGCTCATTGATAGCCGCAACTACCTCTGTAGATGTGGTATCCAGCCCCACACTCAGGTCGAGCGAGCTCTGGGCTCCGGTGACCGCATCCCCTGAAGTCATCGAGATGTCACTGCCGCCGGTGGAATTTGCGACCCCAAGCGTCGCTGCTAGCCCGGTGGATGCAATAGTTACATCGGTGGCGGTCGGTGTAAGGCCTATGCCAGCCCCCGCAGTCAGACCTCTGAACGGCAAATCAGCGCCGGACTTAGCCAGAGGTAGGGCGACGGTCCCGCCAGCACTACTAGACGTGTTGGCCTCTGCAGTCGTTGCGATCGTGACATCTGTCGCTGTTGGGGTGAGCGTAACCGCAGTACCTGCAGTCAGACCTCTGAACGGCAGATCAGCGCCGGACTTAGCCAGAGGTAGCGCCACCGTTCCACCCGCGCTGCTGCTGGTGTTGGCCTCTGCAGTCGTTGCGATCGTGACATCTGTCGCTGTTGGGGTGAGCGTAACCGCAGTACCTGCAGTCAGACCTCTGAACGGCAAGTCGAACACCACCTTGGCCAAGGCAAGACCGACATCGCCGCCTGCGTTACTAGAGGTGTTGGGCTCCGCTGTTCCTGCCGGCCCAGTCGGACCCGTCGGGCCCTGCTGTCCAGTAACAAGGGCGAACCCTTGCAGCGTTTGGCCTCCGCCCATAACCTCGACAATCCGCCCATCCGCGAGCAGCTGGCGAACCGAGAAGTTGTTCTCCCTAGCCTGAAACGTCGCACCAGGCTGGTAGCTGATGGCGCTTCCGTCGAGCGGTTCCTCGATCACTATGGGTGTCGGGGACGTTACGAAATAGGTCTTGATTGTCCAGGCCATAGGGTGCCCTCGACGTGATCTAACGCCTGGGCATCAGTATACACTGATGATGCGCCTGCATCTAAGAACCGATTACGCCTTGTCGGGAATTACTGGAAACAGCTCGGACGAGAAGGTCTTCTCGACAGCAGACCGGCACAGCAACCCGTCGCAGAATCCGCGCTTGAGCACATCACTGGTGTTGGCCTTGACCCAGTTGATGATAGCGTCGCAACGGGGGTCCTGCGCGTCCCAAGCTAGCAGGAACCCTTCTTCGTAGCCCTCGGTGAGCTGCTCGCGGAGATCCTCTGTCGCAACCCCGTGGTGGATAGCTAGGGCGTCGATCGCGCACCCTCCACGACTGTCAGTCGTTGTCCAGGCGCAGCGAATGGGGATCAGGTTGGTCGCAGCATAAGCCTTGACGACGTCGTCGGGTAGGACACGGATCATCGGGCACCTCCTGCCATCAGTCAATCTACCAATGGTGGACCCTTTGTTAGTGCCTGTGTGCCCTAAGATTGCCGCTTTTTGTTCTCCGCGTCCTCCGCGTCCTCCGCGTCCTCTACGGCCTCGACGATGTCATCGAGCACGGTCCGCAACTCGTAGTTGGATGGATCGAGCAATACATCAACGCCCGAAACCGAAACGTCCTCAATCGTGGCTCCTACACCTCTGAGGACACCCGGCCGTTGTATCCCACCCTCAAGCATCGCTCTCAGATACTTACCTGCCTCGGTGTCCAGAACCTCGATGTCAACCAGAAGTGATCTCCCTTTGACACGAGCTGTTGGAAGAACGACGTGAGAGGCATCGTTGATGCGGGTTCGACCGTCTATGGGCGGGTCTATCTGGCCGAGCATCTGACGGCCCTGAGCCCTATCGTTGATCTTGGTCGCAAGCTTTTCCAGCAAGTTACGAGAGACGCGCTGACCCAGTCCCGGCTCCTCATTCAAGGTGCTCGGAACGACGACAACGCACTTGAACGAGTCAGCCATGCGGTAGTTATACCGAATTACGGACAGTCGATGCATTCGATCGCCGATTCGTTACGAGCAGAAAGTGGGTAGAAGAACACCATGAACAAGCGAACGCACCGAGACAAGAAACACCCCAATATGCAGGATCTCATGCTCGACCTGATCGAGCAGAGCTCCTTCAACGCCTTCGACGGGCACCAGGTCCATGACGACCTGCGCGAGGCCTTCGCGCTCTGGGACGCAGCCTCGCTGATCCCTGACAGCGCTGGGTTGTTCATCCGCGACCTTCCGGATGGGAGCTTCCACTGCGACACGCTCTACATTCTGACCACCAAGGACCGGTGGAAGAGGTTGCGGCCCATCGTCGAGAACTGGCGGGCCGACAGCATCACGAAGATCACCAGCAAGGGGACCAAGGTCGCCAATCGATGGAACTCCGACGATAGCGAAACCTACTCGTACAAGAAGTACGAGAGTCAGAATGTGGGCTCCTTTCTGGGCTCCTTCCAGGGTAAGGAGGACGACCGCGTTGTTCTCTGCCTTTGGTGGGACTAATGGCCGCCAAGCGCCGAACCCGCAAACGGGTTCCGAAAGGTGATTACACACTGCGTTACTGCCGCGTGTGCTTCGGTTTTCCGATGAAGATCATCGACGGGACAAGCGGCCTTGCACCTTGGGCAGTAGAACGGTGTCATTAGACGGAACCTCTTCTTGTCCTGTTTATACCGCGACGCTTGATCTCTCCATGGACCACATCGCGGCTCAGTCCGGTCTTCTGCGCAACCGTGGTGATGGAGTCGCCTGCGGCGTAGAGATTTGCGGCCCGATCGCGGTCCTCCTGAGGAACCCGGGCCCGGTTCGACTGAGCCTTGGTGGTAACGCGGCCCGTCGACTTCAAGAAGCTGCTTACGGTGCTGGAACCCCTCTGGATAACCTCGGCAATATTGGCGTAGGACATGCCCTCGTCGAACAGGTTCATCGCCTGGAGTCGCTCCTTGTTCGACATCCTGGAAGGAGATCCAGCAAACTTGACGCGAGCCGGCTGGTTGCAAATCTCTACATCAAGGATGCCTCTCTTCTTGAGATCGGCCTCCTCCCAAACCTCGAACGGGAGCTCCGGGTGGTCCTGCCTGAAGAGGTTCATGCGGCGCTCACATGCCTCGGACAGCCAGCCCTTGACCTCGATGATCTGGGCTACCGACCCATCAGTTGCGTAGACCCAGAAATCCGGCGTGTAGCGACGGCGCTTACCGTCATCGTCTACTACATAGCTCTTGAGCTCGTAGTCCCAGAGTGCTCCCCGGTCGTCCAACCACTGAGCGGTGCAGACCTCCCACAAGCTACGCATAAGGTGCTCACGACCCCTGGCGTCGGACCACCTGAGCCCTACGGACTCCAGATGATTGCGCCGTTGAACCCCAGCGTCGTCGAGCGCCTTATTGATCGCGTCTCGGGAGCACTTGAACTTGATGGCCAGGAAACTAGAGGAGAACCCGTTGGTGTAATGTTCGACGATGGTCTGCTTGTCGCCCTCATCAGAGATCCGTGGCGGGGCTCCGGAGGGGCGGAAATCGTCGTAGCCGGTCTTGAGCAACCTTCGCCTTATGGTCGATGCGTCGGTGTCGAACTTCTCAGCAATCTCAGATAGCGTTTGGCCGCCAGTGTAGAGATTGGCGCACTGGTCTACATCAACGGCTGTCAAGGCTCTACGCCGCTTAGTTCGGCGTCGTGAAACCCCCACCTCATCAATGATCCTGTAAGCCGTCTGGTGGGAACAACCAACTAATCTGGCGATTTCGTTGGGACTTTTACCCTCCTTGGCCAACTCAATGATTTGTAAGCGCTCTTGATTGGATAGGCGACGTCCAGACATGCAGAAACTCCTGGTGGATCACCACCAGGAGTTCTACTTCGCCGAGTTGTGGTTGTCAAGATCGCCGACTACAGTCGGCGTCGACCCAACACCTTGATGCTAGATGATAGCACTAGTGCTAGCAGTTCCAGCAGGTTGCGTCAAGTTAAATATGACAAATTCAGCTGGCTTGTTCGGCGAGAAGCCGATGTCGATGATCACCTTGCCCTGATCCATCGTCACCTGGCTGTTGTTGTTGCCGTTGCACTTGACGAAGAAGGCCTCCTCCTGGGTGTTACCGGAGAAGTACCCCAGACGAAAGAGCGAGCTGTAGTAGCCCCGGAGAGCTGTCTCGATCTTCTGCCAGAGCTGCGGCCCGTTGTTCTCGAAAACCGTCCACTGCAGCTGCAGCTTGGTGGTGTACATCAGGAAGATGTGGAGTTGACGAGCGTTGACGTAGCGCCAACGAGCCTCCTTCGAGAGGGACCGCGCTCCGTTGACGATGAACCCGGTAGCAACACCCGTTGGGAGAGGGTTGATTCGCGACTGGTAGAGGTTGTCCTGATCCAAGCGGGAGAGCTTGATCTCCGGTCCGACCGTTCCAGGCGCGTCCAGTGCCCCATCGACGATCCCCGCAGGGCTCTTTCCTACGTTCTTGTTCCGAGCGGTCTTCGCATAGACGCCAGCGGCGAAGGGCGACGCCGGGATAAGCTCAGGTAGCTCGGTCGAGTCGTTCAGGAAGTAGACGTTCGGGTAGTAGATGGCCGCGTTCTTGGTGTTGAACGCCTGAGTCACCAGCACGTACTGGATCGCCTCTGGCACCGTCGTTCCGTTCGCTAGCGCAAAGATCCCGAACCGATCCTGGCGCGCATCGCAGAAGTCAACGATGTCCGCCTGGACGAAGGCCGAACCCTCGAAGTCTGGGACGACGACGTTGACCGGCTCCTCGATCAGGTCCAGAGCGTAGATGCCCTGCTTGGACCCCTCAAGGGTTGGGTTCGAGACATCGTTGCGCGTGATGACGGTGCCGTCCGTTCCGCCCGTCATCTGGTACTGAACCGCCGAGGACAGCTTCGTGTAGGCCGCCGTGATTGGCGTCGAAGCGGGCGGAGGAACAGCCCAAGTGAAGTCCAACGCTCCGGTGTTGTAGTCGATCGTGTTCTCACCGGCGGCATCCACGTCCCCCACAATCACACCCAGCCCGTTGTCCTGGGCGTATTGACCGGTGTTGTAGAGCACATCGATCGTAGAACCTGTGAGAGGGGCGGATGTCGTGGTGAGTGAAACAGCACCGGTATCGGCGTTGATCACCGACGCTGTCGTCACGTCACCAAGCAGGTTGCCGGTCGTGTTGGCCCACACGTTGCCGAGGGCGATGTAGTCGACGTAGAAGAACGTACCGGCGATCGGGGCTACTAGTGTAGTCACCTCGATCGGTCCGGATCCAACAGACGAGGCTGTCTGACTATCGACCAGGTCGATAGTGTTGATGCCGCCACCATCAATCGAGCCGAGTAGCGGGACATCAACTTCCAGGTTGTTGAAATAGACCAGGTCGATGGTCGCCGTACCGCCGGTAGTCACAATCGCGCCGGGCGCGAAAGACCCACCCGCGATGTTACCGACACGGGCCACGCCCGAGGAAAAGGACAGGACGTCACCTGTGACAGCACCCTGCGTGAACGTGTCACCGGGGGCGATGGCCCCTACGATAGCGCTGAGCTCCATCGTAGCGACGTTATCCTTGGTGATGACGCTGGATACGTCGTGGTTGGCGACTACAGTCGACAGGGCTACAAGCTCGGCGGTGGTGCCGGTTAGAGCCCCAGTGTCGTAATTGACTGTACCGCCGAGAGGTAGTGCACCACCGGATCCGGTTAGGTTGCCGGCACCGTCGTCGGTGATGGTTGCCAGACCAATGCCATTCACGTTGACAGAGATCGCCAGCGTACCGGGGTGAACCGGTACGGATGCCAGAGGTGTTCCAGCCAGGCTGTAGGTCGCCGCAGTGCCACCGATGGTGGTTAGTGTCTGCGGCGCGGCCGCAGCACCAGCGTACTTCAGACGGAAGACCGTAACCTCCCGGTGAACCGGATTGTCTACGACGCCCGCATTGAAGGTGAACTCCTTGTTCGCACCGTCGATCAGTCCAGCACTGGCTGGCAGGACCTCGTTCGCCACCGAAGACCGCTGGTAGAAGATCCGAGTGGACCCCTCCACCACAGGCAGATTGGTGAGCTGAAGCTCGAAGGCAGTGTTGGTGCTGTTGATTGTTCCTGAGGTCGGAGTGGTCGGCACGTGCTTGGTGGTACCGGACACAGCCGTGAGCTTCAGGGTGTTCGAGAGCACCGGCACGTTGGCCAGCGATGCGATGAACCGCTGGGCTAGTGGTGCGCCACCACCAGTGCCGATCGACTCTGACAGTACGGTAACTGGAAGCATCGCCGTCGGCGTACCGCCGACACCGATGGTCGTGGTCACCAGGAGACTTGGCCGACGGGGATCCTGAATCACGTTCAGGAGGTAGTCGGAGGCCGACGGGTCGTCGAACTGGACCGCCTCGTAGGTCTCAACCGCATCGTCGAATGCCGGGTTGAAGTCCGCCGGGGCCAGGATCTGAAGGTCGTACTTCTCCCACGAGTTCGTGGTGTAGTCGAGGAAGTTCCGGTTACCCGAGACTCGGATCTTGAGGTCGTTACCCCACACACCCTGTCCGTTGGCTGTGAAGGTCCACTTCTCAGGACCAGGCGTCGCGTCGATGCTGACCGATGCGAAGGTCGAATCAGCCGGTGCAATGCGGTTGATCCAGGCCCTCTCTCCGCCAGTTCCGAAGAACGCCCGGATGGCCTGGGGAACCACACCGCGCGTGTTGACCGGACCGAACACGCGAGTGAAGTCCTCAACAGACCTCACCTCGATAGGGTAGTTGGTCGGACCCTTCTGGGTCCAACCTACGACGCCCATCTTTGCGGGCGAGAACTGATCGGGTGCGCGGGCCGGCGCCTTCTCCTGCCCGTAGACACCTGCTGACCGGTATTCAACGATCGGCATTGGTTACTCCTCGCCCTTCGGCTTCTTGGTGGACTTCTTCTTGGCAGCCTCGGCCGCCTGGAGCGGAGTCATCGCCGGCACCGCCGGGATGGCCTTCAACATCGATTTGTCGTCGATGGCGAAGTTCGGCACCTCGCGAGGGGTGACCATCCGGATCATGTTCTGTCTTACAAGGCGTGCGACCGACGCGTTGGTCGGATGCGCCTTGAACATGAACCCGGCTGGATAGCTCACGACGTTCCCGTTCGGGAACTCAACCGTGACAGCCGCTCGTGAGACCACTTGGTAAGTTTGATCGCGCTTCATCGTGAGCTCCCGTATACGCCTGTGCGAACGATGGGCCTACCTGTGCCGTAGAGTCCACCCTCACCAGGATCTGGATTCTGTACACCACCAGGGGAAAGAGGAACGCCGTTGGCATCAGCGGGAACCAATCCATAACCACCCGGTCCAGGGACAAGCTGGTAACCCGGACCGCCATATCCTGGCAGTGGCTGCGTAGTCTGCGTCCCCGTGAAAGCGGGAATGCAGATCGGCTCTCGATCCAATGTCAGTTCGCCCTCTACCTTCAACGAGAGTGAGTATCCCGGCACTCGTTCCACCAGAGAGCTTACATCAGTAAGGTCAGTAACGCCCTGTTGGAACGCGGCGTAGGTACGAGGATTGTTGATGCCGTCGAGCACAACAACCGTCTGACCGCGCATTGGGAACCGGCGCATCATTATCTGAAGCAGGATCTGCGCTACCGTCCGGAACCGGGCCCAGCACTCGATTGAGTAGAAGAAGTCATAAGGTTGCTCCTTGTCCTTCTGCTCGTAGGAGGTCCACCCAGTGAGACCACCGGCAGACACACGCTTGGCGCCTTCGCACGGAAGACGGTAGGAGACCACAGGCGACAGAAGGCGGTCCTCAGCCGGAATGGTCGAGTCGCGGATGATGGAAATCATCGGCAAAACCGCACCAATCTGAGTCGGCTCAGGGCGCTTATAGACTACGAGTGCCCGATCGATCGGTGTCTGGCGACCGTCGATCGTCACAAAGATGCCTTCGAGCGGCAGATACCACTCGTTCTTGACCTCGTCGGGGAGCGCACCGAGAGCCCTAGCGACAGCTTCGTCGAAGTCGTAGAAATCTACGCTTCCGGTCCGCTCGCCGAACTCTAGTCCATTGCTCACGTGATCCTCTGTCGCATCAGATCGTGATGATAACTGTTGATGCGAGAACTAGTCGAGGGTCTACAGCACTATCGGCTGCATCACAGACTAATTGATGCACACTAGAGGTTGACCTCGTAAGTGATCAGTGCGTATGCTCGGTAAATGCAGCGCGTCGTTCCTATCAAACTCAATGAAGATGTTGATCTTAGGGCGACGATTGAGTCGTTTAGACTCGTTCAGCAGCGCGTCTCGGATCTAGCCTTTGCGACCGGGTCATGGGATTCGGCGATCGCGCTCCACCGCGTCGCCTACCCACATGTCAGAGGAGCGCTCAAGTCGCAGCTCGTCTGCACAGCGATACGCCTTGTGGCCTCCGATTACGCTCGGCTTCGGCGGCTCAGAAAGCGTATCCACGGCGCGATTCACTTCAGCAAGCCGAGGGCTCTGTTCCTGATCGGGAAGGGGAAGCGGGACGCGTGCCCGCCTCGAAAAGAAACCATACGGATCTGGACCGTGGCCGGGCGGAAAGACATCGGCTTTACCATTCCGAAGGAGTTCGAGAGCTTGCTGAAACGGGTCACGTCCTACGACACACTAGCTGTCAGCATCAAAAGGGGACGACTCGTCGCCTCGCTCTCGGTGACTCTCAAGGCGCCGGATCGCAAGGGCTCGCGCCCGGCCGGCGTTTCGGCAGGTCTCAGAAACGATATAGCAGCAGTGGACGCCTCCGGACGAGCGCTCCGGATCGTCACAACAGCCCAAACAGTGATGGAGGAGACAACCCAGAAAACCAAAAAAAGACTTGAGCGACGTCTAGCTGCACGAAAGGCAGATGGGTACGAAACACGATCCGTGCGACGTGCCCTCAAACGGCTGAGCAGACGGCGTCACCTGCGAACCAGAGCGTTTTGCCACGTAGCGGCAAACGAGCTGATCCGCTGGTTGGATCTAGATGTGATCGTGGTAATGGAAGATCTTAGGCGGCCGCCACCGTCGCGGAGGAAGTCTTCCAGCAGTAACATCCCGCACTACTACGAAGGCCTTCGACGGAGGCTTGAGGAGAAGTCGGAGGCTGCGGCTATCCCGGTCCACTATGTGAGCGTCACCGGTAATGCTCGGAGGTGCTCGGTCTGCGGCGACGCCGGCACGATCGGCAGACGCGTGTTTAGTTGCGGGTCCTGCGGCAGCAGTGGTCCACTGAGCAAGAATGCCGCACTGAACATCAGGAACAAATTCACGGTCACACGGCCGTGGGCTGCTGTCAACCAGCCCTGAAGCTCGACAACGGGTAAGTGGCCTTGGTCACAGTTGATGAAAAGCTACTTCTGTCGCCAACGTGCTGAAAACACGTTGCGCCCCTTTTCGGTAACGGAGCTTGACTTTGATAGAGCTGCGACCTCGGCGTCGAGCCGGCCCCAAATGATCGTTCGAGGGAACCCGCCTAGCCCGTATTCAAGCCGTTGCGCAAGGAAGGGAACGTCGGCTAGAACCTTGCCATTGATCTTGGGGAGCGTGGCGTCGAACGCCTGAGGTGTCCTTCCGATCGTAGCCAGTTGTGACCTGATCTCGATCATCTCAGCGAGTCGAGCGCGGCGGTGAAAGTCAGTCTCTGACTCGGATGACGGCCTTACGAGCATATCGCCGCTAAAACCATCAGTTACTGCTGGAATGGTATCTAGTGTCCACGGGCTGTGTTGAGATAGAACACCAGCTACGTCGTCTCCACTAGAGATCCAAATCAGGCTACGGTCAGCCACTATGCTCCCGTAGTCGATCTCGTTGACTCGGGCCTCGACCTCGAATCGGTCCTTGGCGACCTCCACAACAACGATGGACTTCTTGTAGATGTCGTACCAACCACCATCATTGGGAATCAACGCGACGACCCGGTCACGTAGTCTGTAGGCGAGCTCCTTCGCGGAAGACTGCATTGCGACCTTACCGGCCGCTGGAACGCTAGTCTTTAGCTGCTCGATCTCTTTGACGAGCTCTTTGTCGTCAATCCAGAACCGCACGAGCTAGTGCCGACCGTGTCCCCGCCCACGGCCCTGCGGTACCAGCTTGCCGTTACCGTTGCGAGACATGTAGGTGTGCTTGAGCTCTCGAATGAAGTGTTCGGTCTGGGTCAACCTGTGGGCGAGCGACTTGTTCTCGATCATGGCCTTCCGGAGAGAGTCTTGGATCTCAGCGTCGCGAGCCCTAGACTCCCGGTCCAGACGCTCTTCCAGACGCCGAGCCTGGTCATAGCGCTTCCATTCATTCTGGGTGTTGGGCCGCCCCGCCACTCCAGGGGGCGGTCCGATGTCCATCGGGGGCGGTGGACCTCCAGCCCCACCGGCGAGGGCTGGGCCCTCCATAGGCAGCCCGCCGGGTCCACCCGCACCACCACCACCACCGCCTGCGTCGCCCATCAGCTTCTGCTGCTCAGCCTGCTTCTTCATGTCCTCTTCGCGCTGCTTCTCGATCACATCAATCTCGTCGTCACTGAGCTTGAGGATTCGCTCCTGGATGTAGCGCATAGACACGAAAGGCTGGACGCGCGTGGCGAAGTCAGCCCGAGCGTTCTTGATCTCGTTGTGTGCCAACTCGTAGATCCCCGACGGAACCGTCATCATGACCTGAAGGTCTTGGTTGAACGGGTTGATACCGCGCGAAGCCAGGTCGATTTGGATCAACCGACGAATAGTGTTCTTCATCTCGCGCTGAATACCCATGGTCACACGGGCGGCCCGAACGTCTTCGAACGAGAGGATCGTCTTAGGAGGCGGAGCATCGTCCTGACCGAGGTAGCTGCGCGGAACCTTGAGCACGCCGTGCAGCTTTCGGGCGAAGTACTCGACATCCTCTGTGGCCTGGTAGTCGGGACCCTGTAGTACTTCGACGCGGGCCAACTCGCGGTTCTCGCGGACTGCAATGAAGAAGTCCTGCATGTTGTCCATCGGGTTGTAGCGCATGTCCAGGCGCTGCGTGTTGTGGACAAACACACCAGCGGTCAGGGCGAAGTTGTGATAGTCCTCCACGGTGATGTCGTAAACATCCTCAAACCCGTCCGGAGTTACGCTGACCACTGTGTGGTTGTTCTTGCCGGCACCGACCAGTCGCCTTTCCTTCTTCTTCTGAGGCCCGCTCTTCCGCTCACCAGTTCCTGCAACCTGCTCCTTGTAATCGGCGAAGCTCTTGAAACCGCGCCGCTTCAAAAGCGCGGTCCAGCAGCCGCGACTCAACTTGGGCTTGATGGTTGTAGGCAGGTCCGCATAGATCCGAATGAAGTCCTCTTGCCCGTTGAGCCACGCGACCATGTCCTGGGACGTGATGGTCGGGTCGTTGTGCAGTTTCTGGTCCACCATCGCGAAGACCAGGTTGTAGAGGCAATCAGCCCGCTCTGTCTTAGTGGCGGCCGCCTTTTTGTTGGCCTCGCTAATCTTCTCAGGATTCTCCTCGCGCCAATCACGGATACGCCCGTATAACTCCTGCTTGAACACCGGATCATTCTGGGCCCTCTCTTTGAGAGCCTTCCGGGCCGCCTGGAGATGAATGGGGTGCCGACCACCGGCGTGGTCTCCGGGGGTGATCGGTTCCAGATTTGACGGGTGATTGTTCTCCTTGTTTTCGTCACGATGATGGACATGAAGACCCTTGGCCTTGTAGTCCGGGTCAATCAGCTCCTCTGTGACCATTTGATGGACGTAGCGCTGCTTACCAAGCCCCGTGTCCTTGTACTTCCAGTAGTGCTGCGTCTCCTTGCTACCGCGAGACAGGTAGAGGGGCATGAGCGACTCACCCTTGACGAGGTCTTGGGCCTGCTTGTAGGAGCCGTTTCGCAGCAGGAAGGGGTGGTCTCCTGTGCATCGAACGATGGCGCCGCTGTCTACCACGACCCGGTAAACGGCCTTCTTCTTGCCTGAGAGGCCAGCGGCCGTGATCTTGCCGGGAACTACCCTGTGCCGCTTTGTATCGTAAGAGAATACGTAGTGGTGCTTCCCTTCCTTAGCGAGCCTGGGCACCTCCTCCGCCAGATCGCGCATCGACCTGTCCTTACCATCGAGACAGGTGACCGGGGTTTCACCGGTGAGGCAGCGCGGGTTCACGAGCTTCTGCTTGCGCATGTCCTGCTTGGCCTTACGCAAGAACGAGTCGACCTTGTCCGAGGGTATATCAGTGACGTCGATGTAAAACGCGAAGCGTGCTGGCGCTCTTGTGTTATGGACACAAACCCCGTCTGCGATGAAGTTGTGCTCTTCGTCTTCGACGCCGATGTCCCAAATATCATCGACGCCGACCACTTCGACTCCACGCAGGGGCTCTGTCAGTGGCTGCTGCTTGAACGTGATGTCCATGCAGTAGGACGTAGTGCCCTTCAGCGGCTGGGTCGACCCTGCGATGGTGCGGCCACCTTCGCGGGTTCGCTCGCGCACGAAGGTGACTACCAGTCCTAGCTGCATCGCGAGCTCGCGCACATCTTCGAGGAGTTGCTTGTTGCACAACTCGAAGCGCGCCTTTTCAAATCGGGTCTTGCGGCCCTCCCTGCGCGGGATGATGTGGGCGTCCGCATCAGCGAGACCACGGATCATCGCGAGCTTGATCTCTGGACTCGCGCGGAACACCCACTCAGGAAGGCGCTTGTCGTGGGCCCCCGGAATGAATCCATTGAGAAGCATGAACTCGGCGAACTTGCTTGAGACAAATGAGTAGGCCCCGAGGCGGTAGTCCTGGTCATTGACCAGCTTCACACCTGGAACATAGCGCTCGAACAGGCCCTTGTAGCGATCGTTGATTTGGTCGTCCTCGCCCAGGGCAAATCCGATCTCGTTCTGTGAGACGAACCCGCCCTTTTGAGTCCTGGTGGTGATGAACCCGTCACCAAGCATAAAGCCCCACCACCGGGCGAAGTCTTCGTCGACTACATCTGGGACAGTGACTCCCTTTACCGGGATTCCGCGATCACCGCCCCAGTGCTCCTCGACATCGAGGTGCTCGTCGGTGTAGCCGTTAGCTTCAAGTAGCGCTACCGCTGTCTCTGTCTTCAACTCGTAGTCGCCGTTGAAGAAGTCCCTGGCGCGGTAGTGGTGAACTCCCATCGACCTAGCGATGTCCGGATAAGTCTGCCTACGCACGACCTCGTTCGGAGACCGCAGTCTCGCCTTCGAGTGAAGGTCAGGCTTCTTGAGTTCGATCTCCTCCCAGTCGTCAGTGTTCTTCTTGGGGGTCACGAGGCGGTGGCGCGTCGGGTCGAGATCTTTCACCTCGACGTACTTCAAGAACCTGGCCTTGGGGCGGCCCTTACCCTGCCCGATGATCTCCTCAACCAGGACTGGGTGGGTGGCGTTCGCGTACAACTCGCGATGGTCACTGAAAACCCGGTAGATCTTGTCCTGCCCGTTGTGCTTCTTGTAGCAGACCCGGGTCTTCCGGAGCTTGTCCTCCTTGGTGAAGGAGTAGACCTCATCGCCCTCTTCAAGCTCCCTGATGGCCTTCCGTCCTTCGGGGGTCCAGATCTGCGAATCGCCGCGTAGGCAGAGCTTGTAGATGAGCATGGCATCTTCGAGGAGGACGAGCCGCTTCCAGATCCACCGTGCTCCGTCAGCTACACCGTAGCCGTATGGGCAGCGGCGAACCGTGCCTCGCAACCGTGAGTGCAGGACCTGCCACTCCTCGAAAAGCGCTACGTGGTCAGGCACCTTAGTCTGGCCCGCGAGCATGCCGCGCAGGTCCGTGGCGTCCTGAGTGAATTTACCGGTGACGTCCTGAACGTAGCCGATGAGCGCGCCGTTCGACTGCTCCACGCGCCTCATGGTCGGGACTGGCAGGGAGTTTAGGCCGACGACACCATTCTCGGTGACCAGAACCTCTTCGTAGTTATTGCCCATCTTCACGGTCGTGTAGACCATGCTCCAGATATCGTCCTCAATCCTCAAACGCCTGTTGAGGAGCGTATCAGTCATGTCCTTGATGGCTTCGTCGCCCGAGTGAACCCATACGGTCTTGCCTGTGTCGATGTCTGGCTGGGTAGCATCGTTGGTGAAGTAGTGATGTGCGCTGTTATGCACAACAACTCCGTTGGCAACGAAGTTCTTGGTCCCGGTTGAGACGTCGTAGACGTCTTCTTCTCCTGCCGGCTGGGCCGCCTGGACGACACGCAGGGTCCCTGAGATTGTGTGCAGGAAGGAGCACATTCCGTGCGCCTCGAAGCCTGCCCACGTGGAGACGACTACCGTCCCCTCGGTCATGTCAGATGCGTTGATGTAGCCGTGTTCAACCGTGAGGAACTTGTGATCTGGTGTACACCGGATGTTCTCACCGTTACTGAACCCGAGCTGCACGACTGGCTGCTTGTTCCCGGTCACACGCGGGTTATTGGTGACCGTCTTTGTAAGTCGCTGCGTCTTGGTGTCGTAAGCGAGGATCTCTACCCCACCACCGTTAGCCGCCAGATCGTGTAGACGGAAGGGCTTGATGATCGAACCATCAACCACATAGATCAGCGTGTCGCCGGTAAGGCAGTTGATGTCCGGGTAGTCATCCATCTGCTCGTAGTCGGCATACCTGTCCATCAGGTTCTGCGAGACCGAGAGCAGCCCGCCTACATCCTCTCGCCCCCACACCGAGAACATCGAGGTCGGGATGTGCTTTTCTGCATCAGCAGAAGGCGATTCGGCCCTGTCACGTTCTGCGCGCTCTCGGCCAAAAACTTGGCGAAGGTAATTCAGCGCATCGTCTCGAAGTGCCATACGAGTTCCTGTATTCCAGACAGTTAGCTCGCGTCTACTCTAGCAGGACGGGAGCTCCAGAAACACACCTGAAACTGCCAACGAGCCCATAGATCGGACAGATGCGGTGAATACTTCTTCCAACGAGCCTGGTGTGACACGCGTCACCTTGTGGTTCCGCCGACCGCGCTTTCCGACGATTTTGGCCATCTTCGGTGATGCGGCAGCGCACTCATCCAGGATGTCTTTCGCTAGATCGAGCGCCTTGATGATCTTATTCCGGTGACGCTTTTTAGCCCGATTCGGGTTGATGATGATATTCAGGTTGTCGGGGTGGTAGTGCTTTCGGTTCTTGTCGATGTGCTCGACTGTGGTACCTGGGCCGAGCGGGTGCCCGAGCTTCCACTCGGCGATAAGTCTAGCGATTTTCCGCTTTACGTAACGACCAGGGATCCTGTAGGTCGGATAACCATAGACATCTTCTTCGAGGTAAAGGGGGAGCAGCGAGTCGCCTGGGACTAGTTCAGGGGGCATCTTCCGTTCGCCAGACCGCATGACGAATCGGGATGATGGCGAGACCTGAAGCTTCGCTCCGTCGTCGAGCACGACCTCGAACAGTTGCTGAAGTCCGATCGACTTAACCCCGCCCACTTCACCTAGAAAGAAGGTCCCGGAAGACCACACAAAGGCCGTCTCGGTGTAGTCAGGGTTTAGGACAGTTCGATTCGACAATTCCGAGATTTTGGTTGGGCCAGACACCGTCTCGATGCACATGTCGCCGCGCAATCCCACCGAACCCTCTACAGTCCTGCCATCAAAATGGGCTCACGTGTGAGCTCATCCTGGCTCTCCGGCTTCACCGTTTGCTCAGCCCCTGACGCATCGATCACCGTGAGGCCTCTCGCCGATATCACCATCCGGAACGGGGTGATCCCGACGTACCTCCTGCCGGCTCCCTTCTTCAAGTAGGCAACCGTAAGATGTGGAATGTAGTTCGGGCGAGTCGGCGGTCTGGAGTTGGGCAGCTTGGCGATTTTCTGGTGAAGCTCTCGAATCGAGTCGCCGATGACTTCGATGTAGAGTACGTCGCGCTCTTCGTGCTCGAAGATGTTGAACGTGCCCAGCATGGCCCTGATTGGCCTGCCGTAGTCCTGAACGATTTGCTGGATAGCTGAGAGATCTCGCTTGTCGGCGCCGTAGTAGACCGTCACATGGGGCCGGTGCTCCAGCTTCAGGATGTTGTCCTCAGGGATGTTCTTCTGGACCCAGCCAGGAATGCGAACTCGCAGGTAACCGAAGTCGACCTGGGTCTGCAGGAAGTTCTCGTCCTGCTGCTCACGCTCGAACTGAAGGTCCTCGAATAGACACCCCTCCGTCAACTCAGGCTTGTGGCGAAGGTGGGCTACGAGCTCCAGGAACACCTTACGGACGATAGAACCAGAGCGACTCATTTCGCGGCCTGCGTGACCGCGCCCAAGAATCACGTTAGCCGCAACTTCGGCAAAGGCCTCCGCAGGGTCTGCGTTCGCGTATTTGCTGGGGAAAGAGTCAGACACCTTCTTCGTCTTCAGCCACCCCCTGAACAACTCGGGGTCACTCCCATAATGCTTGTTGAAGAAGAACCAAAGGCTCGACTTCTCTGGACGACTCTGCACGACTTTCGCCAGCGCGTCGGCGGCTGCCGGGTCATAAGGTCTCCCGACGACCTCACACAGAGTTGCCCACAGTTCACGGGCGTCGTCACTCATGTGCTTAACCCATATTCTGTGCATCGTCTCATGGACGATGGTCCACAGATAGTCAGCGGCTCCACGAATAGGTGGGTAGAAGATGACTGACTTGTCATCTTTTGGAAAGTAGCGCCCGTTGGCCCGCTCATCGTCCTTTCGGTGAACAATCTCGATCTTGCCGCCGAAGTCCTTGTCCGAGAAGCCGAACGCGCGCATCTTTTCGACGGCTACGTAGATCGCGTTGAGGAACTGTCCTACCTCCTCAGACGGTACCTCACCGTCAGATCCCGGCTGCATAGGTCCGGGTGTGCGGACGCCTGGCGTGAGCAGTCGGAACGCTGAGATAATTCGGTCCATCAGTAAAGCTCGTCGGCGCTAAGGTCTTCCCCAGTATAGCCCGGAGTGGACGCACGCATCGCCATCACCTTACGGACCAATTCGACGGGAAAGGTCTCATAAGAGCCGTCGAGTAGTTGGATTTGGGCGTATAGACCATCGAGCACGACCTTTCTGGCCGAGAAAAACGTGCTCTTGTCGTCGAGGTCCGCGAGTTCAACCTCGACGCCCCAAGCAAGGCCCATTTCCTCAGTCGAAAGCCGAGGCTCAAGATCCTCTGGATCCACAGTGCCCATTCAGTTCATCCTCCCTACGGGATCGTCTCGGTCAACACCCTCGGACCGCCCTGAGAGCCCTGCGCCTCAAGGACCTTCTGGAAACGATGAGCTGCGGCTTCGTCGACCTCGACTCGGGTGCGCCCGCCGGTCTCGTCCTCCATCGTGACGAACCAGCTCACCGTACCACCGGAGAGAAGAGACTTGTCTACACTAATGACGCGATTCATTATGTACCCCTAGAGGAGGTCAGGTTATGGAGCATCACGACCATTCTAGCGAGTGTGGTGCTCTGGGACACCAAGTCTCTTCCATAACTACAACTACGGCCACGAGCACCTTGCCCTCTTTCCGGGTATATGTAGATATGGGAACAGACCAACCCGTGGGGCGCGCAAACACCGCCGTGACCTTCGAAGCAGCAGATGGAAGCCAGAAGACCTGCATCGACTCTCTGAGAGACGACGCCCACTATCGCTTCTCCTGCAGGTGTGGCTGCGGCGCTCAGTTCGCTGGATACGGTCGCGACATCAAGGCATCCGGCAAGATCGGCCGAGATGGAGGCAGTATCACATCAACACCTGACGCGGGCGAGTCCCGGTCAGAGGTTGCCCACGAGGTTCGAACCATGCGCTCCCCACTGCGTCCCTTCGTCTCTGACCGCTACCTGATGAAGGCCATCTTCAAGCTCACGGACGACGAGATCGATGCGGCACGCGCGAACGAGCCCGATCCTCTTGAGGGGAAGGGCGTGAACCTATCGGAGCGCAGGCCGCCAGCTATCGCCGACGAGGTCTACTCTCTGTCTACCGGAAAGGGTCCGTTCACGCTCATTGACCACGTCAGCAAGAGCCTCAGTGACGAGGATGGCGCATCTCACACGGTGGTCTGCGGACTGCTGCGGAACGCGGCCGGCAAACTGGTGGTGGTCCCGTTGGCCGACTTGGTCCTCGCTTCCCCGGACCGCGAGTTGCGGCGCCCGTCGAAGGGCTCCTGGGTCATGCTGACCCTCGCTATGATCTTGTCCTTGGCGATCGGGTCCGGGATCGCACTCGGCTACTTCTGGCCCTAAGGAAGCGTCCCCGACCGTCGTCTACGGGTATAGTGCTTCGCGCACAGCCCGCGAGCTCGCACCTTAGCTTCGCAGTGCTCCTCTGAGCAAACCGTCTTGCCGGTCATGTACTCGCGGTCGGGGCGCAGTTCGCCGAACAGCTTGATCTGTCGAGCGTGCTTGCGGCAATGCCCGCCGCTGACCCGGTCGTCGTCACATCCGTCAGCATCACACACCTGCGGCCCGCCGCGCTCGGCCTCCAACGTGAGGTGTCCGTGGCGTAGGACCTGCATGTAATGTCTTTTACAGTAGCCCTTGGCATACGCAAGACGGTCGCAGTGCTCGACAACGCAGTAGCCGCTCATCAGTCGTAGTATACAGGGAACCCCCCGACTGATGCTAATGGTGGATCATGAGAAGACTACTGCTGGTAACACTGATGCTCTCTGTTACGGGATGCTCCGCCCTCAAGGAGCGCACCGGAGAATACGTGACCGAGTCGGTCGTCGATCACATCGCCGAGAAGGTCGACCAACGTCTAGAGAGGCGGGGTCTTTCCATCTCGCAGATCAAGGGCGTCACCGACTTGAACGACGATGGCGTCGTGGACATGGCCGAGGTCCGGGAGACCGCTAAGCTGGCTGGGCGCGAAGTCGCCCTCTCAGAGGCTGAGCGCTGGAAGCGAGAGTCTCAGGAGGAGTTGAAGGCCGCGACCAAGCAGTTCGTCACTGCCGACGACCAGTCTACGGTCAAGTCAAAGCTACAAGACTTTTGGAACTACCTGTTGGCTACAATCGGAGCTCTGGTGGCCACGGTCGTCAGCTACCTTACCAAACAGGTGTTCTCAGCGAAGAGCGATGGCCGCCGAGATGCCGAGATCGCAAAGGCCGCCGCTAGAACGGACGCGCTCGAACGCCTACTAGGTCGAGACCTGAACAATGATGGCCGTATAGGGTCTGACAGAGACCAGTCGCCTACCCCTGAGGCCTTGGCGTAGCGGCTGCGAAAACGCTCATCGCGCGTCCAGTTTGCCGAAGTATCGCGGCTTTACCGGCACGACCGCCTGCTCCGCGCACCACTTAAGGAAGTCGCGGACAGGGGCGGGTAGCTCAACCCCCTCAACATCGGCGTCCCTTAGCGACTCGGCACCGACCAGGGCGATGAGCTTCTTCTCGCCACCACAGAACTGCGGCCCCAGGAGGTAGACCTCGTTGACCGGAACGAAGTCCTCGGTCATGCCGACCACGCAGTGCAGAGAATAGAAGGGTTCGTTCGTAATGGTGCCCTAACCTCATCCTGGGAAGACATCGGGTAGTTCGTCTTCACCTATCGTCTACCACAACCAGTAGAAGACTTGGAAGCGTGTCGAGAGCGGTCTTACACGCACGCTCAATGAAACCACACAGGCGGCTGCTGACGGCGCAGAGCCGACACCATTCGCCCCAAACGGGGGCGGCTATCTGGCAGTGTTGGCAGTAGCTCACTGGAGTCTGTCTCGAATCTCCATGAGCTCCATCATGGACCGCTTGAGAGCCTCGTGATACGGACTGTTGTATTCGTCATACCCACAGCAGTGGTTGACGACGATTTCACTTATGTCCTTGACCGCGCCCTGGATCTTCTCCAGGGCCGCGTTTAGATGCTCGTCAGCAGTCGTTTTTACGCTCATGCTAAGACGGCTTGTAGCTGTCCGCCAACCTCTGCTTGAGCTCCTTGCCGACCTTGAAGCCGCACACCTTGGTGGCTGACACCTCGACCGGCTCGCCGGTCTTAGGGTTGCGCGCTGTCCGCGCCTTGCGCTCCTTCGGGGTGAACACACCGAAGTCGCGGAGCTCGATCCGCTCGTCGTTCACCATCGCGCCTCCGATCGAGTCCAGGAACTGCTGGATCACGTCGGAGATCTCGTTCTTCTTGATGGCTGGCAGCTGGTCCGCGACTCGCTCGACCAGGTCCCGCTTGGTAACAGTCTTCATGGTGGCTCCTATGTCCTTTCGGTTTCCTGTTTTACCCGATCTCTGGTCGCTACGACACCACATCTTGGTAGCTGAGCGCTGCTGATGCCCTTAGGACCTTCTCAGCATCCGCAAGCTCGCTAGTCTGCACTACCTCCAGAACCTTGATAACGTCCAACTGACTGATGTCATAGCCTTTACGGGCATAGCGTAGCAGTCGACAGACCGTGTTCACTACACAAGTTGAGTCGACGTAACAGACTGTGAGCTTTGAGTTTAGCTCGTCGGGCTCGAACAAGTGGTGTGCCACACCCGCGTGGATGCTCGTGAGTGCCACTCGACAAACGCTGAAATCGATCTTCCCCAGAGCGTCCTGCAACTCACCACCCTGGTAGTTCTTGAGTAGCTGGATGTAGAGCTTTGAGCCGTATCCCTTGTAGGTGAAGGAGAACTCGGTCTCGCGTACGAGGCAGGCGCCGTCGCGCTGAAGCTGCTCGCGCGCCTTATTGATCGCACTGTCGGATAGACAGATCACATCGATGTCAGAGGGCTTAGGGCTACACTCTCGTGGTGAGCACGCCCACCTAGCATAGCCACCCGTGATGAAACAGTCGGTGCCTTCCAGTGCCCGAATCAGGCTCACGACCGGCGGATGGATCCTATGAACCGTCGCAGTATTCCACTCAGACATCAAAGTGTGTCTCCTAGATTGGTATCGAATGTCACGACCTCGGCCTTACCTCGCGTGACCGTGAAGCCCTTCGATTGAAGGGTCCGCGTCACCTCGCGAATAGCTTCGATAGCCTCTTCGCTTGTGGGGCGTCGCGTGGTGAGGATCAGGTCGTCCTGGTGCTCCTCGCCCGAGGTATCCATACCAAGCCGAGCCCCCCACCAACCATCACCCTTCGCGGCGAGCAGTGAGCCGCCAGCCGGGTCATGCCTTACAATCACGTGGCATTCGACGTAGTGCGCGTTCACGCCTATTCCCCGTGGTCCGGTCGAGTTTTCCTCTAGACGCCCGACCGCGTCGATCACCAGTGCTGAGTACTGGAGTCGCAAGTAAGATCCGCCGCCCTCACACGACATGCAGGCTTTATCGAGTGCATAAGGGTTGCAGCGCTCGCACTTCCGCCAGATAGCCTCCAGGTAAGGCCTGCGCTCGTTCTCAGAGAGCGCCTTCAGATCGGCTCTAAAGACTGGTCCGGGCGGATTCATGAGGTTATCTCCATCACCAATGATGAGTGCTTGCGCCGAAGACCTTCAAGGATCTCGCCAACGGTCCATCGATACTCGCCATTCTCGTAGACTGCCATCCCACGATGGATAGCCTGGTGGTGTGTCGGACAGAGGAAGATCTCTGGGCTGTTCTTGTCGCTACCGCTCTTAGTGAAAACAATATGGTGAACATCGATGCAGATGTGCTCAGGACACGGCTCACCCGAAACAAGGCGACCTTGGCACTGCTGGTAGTCGCTCAGCAATCGCTTGTAAAATTCCGTCTCTACTCGCTTGTAGTGGATCTCGCTGTGGTTTCTGCTATCCCCGTTGCGGTCGCACCACCACAGATTCCCACTATCGCGGTTCGGAACGAGAACAAGCTCGTTGCACTCGGGCAAGCAGCACGGCAAGAACTCGCCGGGTCCACCCCTCGCGTTGTAGCGCTTGATGTGTTTCCGACAGCACGCCAGCTTAGTTGACTTGAACGGAAACATCACGTCGCACTCGACCAGGATGCACTTGACCATCGTCTTGTAGACATCGGTCTCCTGGGACAGCCACCGATAGACGTTGGTGTAGGAAGTTCCGTAGCGCTCTCCGATCGACTCAAGCGTCTCCCTCGACAACGCCCTACGAATGACGTCCTCGCGGTGCTCGTTGAGGACGCTGTATCCCTTGGTCGTGACCCACGTGCCAGGCTTTCTACCCATCGCTCGTCTCCATCAGTGGAGACGATACCAGTCCTAGCTACGAGCATCAAGGCTTTGATGTGCTGCTGTCAGCTAACACCTTTTGACGTAAGTCCTTATCTAGTGCAATTCGTCCCATGTACGCCCCGCACGCGCGTCTGCGGTGAAAGGCACCCTCATTCCGGTCGCGACGCTCTCCATCGAGGTTTTCACCAATCCGCAGAGCTCCTCTTTCATGGCACGGGGCCCTTGGAAGATGAGTTCGTCGTGGACCTGAATCATGAACCGGAACTTGGCCCACAACTTCGACTCGGCGGGCCGCGAGTTGGCGACCTTATCGTTCCGGGCGTCGTAGAGCTTGATCATCGCCAACTTGATCAGATCCTGGCAGCTGTTGTGGGTGAAGAACCCCGCCGCGATGTAGGCATGATTGTCACCGTGAATCTCGATGTCATAGGTCGGTGACGATCCTACATGCTCGACCGAAACCACCTTGTCCCACCCATATCCCAGCACCTCCTTGGGACCGGGCTCATCAATGTAGTCGAGAACGGCCTCAATCATGTTCTCGCCTGCGTTTCCTGTCCTGGCATGTCCGATGTAGGTCTGGATTCTACGGCGCATCCTTCGATCATCAAACGCTGTAGATGATCCCTGCCGCGAAGCGAGCGCAGGCGCTCTGGAGGCCAGCTCGGCCACAGCCGACACAAACGACCTAGGCAGCTCCCGCCTTGGAGCACGGGTCGCAATAAGCTGGAGAGCGCCCGCCAGGGTGGCCGCCTTCCTTGGGTGGCGAAGAGGGACCCACCTGTTGAAGGCCTGAAATCCACGATATGAGACATCAAGTCGATACTGCTTGGTCATCCCTCTCTTCTTGCCCGTTCGCGCCACGTCGAGCTCGCGGATCGCGCAATCAATCCCGAGAGAACTGGCGAGTTTCCACGCACCTTCAACAAGCTCGCGAACGCGAGAAGAGTAGTTGATGGTCAGGGATGTATAGGTCTTCTGCTTGTAGCTGAGAACCGACCCGTCAGTGTCGATCAGACCGGCGAGCACAGCGCCTCGCAGTTCGGGACTGGCTGTGTAAGCCCACTTCGGGATCCTCTTAGCCTGCTTAGAAACGCAGTCCAACCCGAGGATCATCAGGTTTGAACGAGCGCGACTACTGTTACAAACCAGGTCCCTGACCTTTCCTCCGCGATTCGTATTCCTAAGTCCCCAGCGGAGCTTCTTGCGCGCTGTCTCGCCCTGCGACCTCAAAACCGACTCTTCTAGAGATTCAGGCCAGCCTGGATCTCTTGCCGATGCCGCCAGGGTAAACCCTTGGGATGACCCGTAGTAACCGTCACCGATGAGTGCACCGACCAAATATGCATCGTCGACGGACGCCCCATGATCGTCATCACCGCCTGCCGCCAGCACATCGTGCGTGGCTAGCATATCGCCCGAGTCGAGCTCCGACGTCTTGGTCCACACCATTCGCAAGCCATCCATGGTCGCGAACCTGTGATCTGCAGAACAGGTGATGGTCCTGCCGCTCGACAGCGTTACCTTAAACACGTCTTTCACGCCGGAGTCGATGACGTCGTAGTCACTGGTGAATTTCTCGCCGTCGAAAATCGGCAGCCTGTCCGTCGCGAGGTCCTCGATGCTCACGTAGCCCTGCTCTGTGAGAACAGGAGTAGATGGAGTCACACACCCGCTGACGCGGAACTGGATCGCCTTAGTACCTGCGACGTAGTCATTCTTCTGCCAGTCGGTATCAAGCCGGCGCCGACGTCGCGCAATGTTGTAGGCGATGTAGTTGTCTTTGACGAGCTGGTTGATGGTCCGCTCATGCCAAGAGGCGATTCCAGGGTAGGCCTGATGCCAGAGCTCGATCAGCCGCTGGCCGTAACCGATCTGCGGGTTACCGTCCTCATCGAACAGACCTGCATAGATGCAGAACTTGGGTGCTCCCATGCGGTAAAGCAGCCCGAAGTTGCTGTCCAATACAGCAACACTGTTGCAAATCATCGCAGTTCGTTCGGGCTCGTAAACGTCGAACACTGGGGCCTCCCCAGCATCGGTCACGCTGCGAACTTTTGCGGTCCAAATTCCAGCGTCTCGATATGCCTTGATCTCGTCCGGTAGCACGTCCTCTAGTAGCTCCAGTCGAGTATCGCCAAATCGAACTGGGCTCTTCTTGCGGCGGATCACCTCGCGCAGCTTGTCTTTCCTCTTACGCTTGGTCTTGTCGTAGATCGATTCCAGTAGGACCTCTACGCCATCCAAGAACCGGTTGGCGTAATCAGCGCTCTGTGGGGCCATGGCCTCCAGGAGCTTGTCAGACTTCTCAGTTGACACGAATCCGACGCGTTCAGCGAACCGCTCGATATCGCGCTGTCGTCTGACCGTCCAGCACCAGTAAGGTTGCTCTCCCTTTAGGGTGGGCCGCATTTCACTATGGATAAACCCGAGGATGTCGATGTTCATCATCTCGGCGTGGATTTGACGAATTAGCTTCTCGGACTTGCTGGTATAGACGATCGCAAAGCTATTTCTCGCCTTTCCAACCGCCTTTACAGTACCGTCGCCCTCGAACAGAGCCCGGAAGAACTCGCGCTTCAGCGACCACGGTGCACTCCTCACACACCTCGGAATGTCCTTCTCACCAGAGCAGGATTTGAACCCGAGATGGGCCATCCACAAATTCAGCTTCTTTGAGGCTACTGTATAGTGCGTAGCCTCCTTATCCAGTGGATGATGTTCAGTGATGGTCCTATCGTTTACCACCAACCTCCAACAGCCGATGAAATCCTCGACCATCTCTACTGAGCAGTCACCAAACCCGAAGGGCATCTGATAGTAACCGCGAGACTCATCAGTTACCATCCGCCCCTCGGACACGAAGTAGCCGAAAAACCGAGCAACCTCTGGCGTCATCTCGGTCGGAAGATCAATATCCTTGAGCGCATTCCCTCCGACCACATCAATCGATGGTAGGGCCACGTCCTTTCCGTGAACATCACGACCGGTCATGATCAGGCATGGGTCATCGGGCCGCAGATCAGCAGCCATCACTCGTTCGACCTTTCCGCCTCGCATCACAAAGAATTCGTGGTCCGGCGTGGCCGTGAGCTTGATCCCGTATTCGAGGTTCACATCGACGACGGAACGAACTCCAGGGCTCCAGGTCGAGTCGGTGTAGCGAATCTGACCATCGTCAGACATGATCCCGATACGCTTCTTGAACCTGTCCGGCTCGGTCACCACCTCGCCCATCTCAAGCAGCCCGTGCTCTGTAAGGAGCATGGCGTCAGCGGTCACGCAGTTCTTTGCCAACGGATTACGCTTAACTTGGACGTCCTCTGCAGTTCGTTGGTGAAGGTCGACGTGTCGGCAGCGCTTCTGATGCTCGATGTTTGACAGGCCGCACCCGGGACAAAGCGCCGGGTTGCTGTCGGTGTCCGGCAACCACCCCTCAGGCTGCCACGTGTGGCCGCACTCGTTGCAGGACCAGTTCAGGTAGCGATCGCATGCTGCGCCGTCCTTGTTCCTGCAATGACCGGTGTTCAAGAACACCTCGATCATGTTGAGCTCGTTTGCCAGGTGGGCTGCCATCCGCAACTCCATCTGCGATTGGCCGCTCACCAACCCATTCTCTAGGACATACGTGTGTGTCCCCTCGACGGTGATCTGCCAAACCTCCCGCGAACCCACCGGAGTAATCGACACGATTCGATGATTGTCTGATTTCGCGCGGCCTCGATTTGCGCAGGACCTACCGCAGAACCTTGCTGCGCTCTTCGTAGGCAGGAAATCCTGGTTACATGTTAAGCACGCTTTAGTCCCTGGCTTACCAGACGTAAAACACTCGCGGGAGCAGAACCGAGTCTTTTTTCCGTCACTTCTGTAATAGACCACCCCGCACCGGGCGCAGGTCAGGTCACAGCCGTTCTCGCGTGACTTGTGATAGCACGCTCTGCTACAGAACTTACCGTCTGCAGAAGGTGGTTGGTAAAACGCACTGCCGCAGGAAGCGCAGTTAGTCACGGCTCCCTTCAGGTTCCCGTGATTTGGGTTTCCGTCTGCTTTATAGGATCGACGGTTCTTCCTCTGGCCTTCGACTAATTGCTGCTTCTTTCGCCGGCGCTGAGATAGGGTGGCCGCGTCCCACCAGCGCTGAGCCCCCTGCCCCCTGTTCTCTCGGCTGGGCAACCACCGCAGATTAGCACCTCTGTTATCAAAGGTGTCTCCGTTGATGTGGTCGGCATCGTGGCCCTCAGGACGTTCCCCGTGAAAGTGCTCAGCGAGTACGATGTGCTGAAACGCAGCAACCCCGCGAACCGCCCACATCTTATATCTACCTAGCTGTGTCTCGCGCACGTGAGCCAAGCGATCCCCTGGATTCAAGTACTTGGTCTCAACGAGACGTCCTCCGTATGTCATCCATTTATGATCCTCGGTACAAATCACCGATGACCCGTCTTCTAGAACCAGTTCTACGCACGGAGCAATACCGACCTTGCCACCGGCAACCACTGGTCGAATCTCTAGACTTCTCCCATCGGCAGATGACAACACCGGAGTCTCTGTAGCTGCTACCTCTTCAATCGGCATGACCCCATTGACGGTGACAATCGGGGTCCCAGCGACCAAACAGTAGTCGGCGTCTATCAGGCATAGCTGAGATCGTTCCTCGTCGTAATCGTTCTCTAGATGGGCGCAGAATGCCTTTCGGATCAGATCCTTGTCCCGTGGTTGGTTCATAAGATTCACGGGGTCCGCCGAGTTGTGATTGACGAACCCTTGAGCCAGGTAGCTGTGGTCACCCTCTACGGTGATGTCCCAGACATCTTCGACGCTGACTGGAGTGATGCTGGTAACTCGTGCCCAAGTTCGGACGCGATTCTCTTGATCACCGTAGGGAGGGCCTTGTCGATCTGCTTCGTAGTGAACCTCACCACTCGGTAGCCAAGTTCCTTCGCCTTCTTCGCCTTCCGACGATCCCTGGCCTTGGTCTTCTCGCACTTCCGGTGAAACTCGCCATCGACCTCGACCAGTAGTTTCTTTTCTGGCCAAGCGAAGTCCGCTTGCCAGTTCTTGAAGAAACAGAACAGACGCCGATGCGGGATTCCAGCCGCCGTCAAAGCTCGTGAGAGTCTCATCTCCCGACGATTGGCAGAAAAGGTTAGATGGGACTTCTCGATCTCCCCGCGCTCGATCAGAGCCTGCATGAACGATCCGCTCTGCTTGACCGCACTCGCTAGAGACATCAGTCTCTGATACGCCTCTACCAGGGAGGCAAACGCCTTGGCCGGGTCGGTCGACAGCTTCGATACTTGTGGACATAGCGCCGCAAGAGCTTTGTACTCGGTATCCGTGAGCCTGCTGATCCAGGACATCGTTCCGTGAGTGTGCGCTGAAATCCCGTGATGTCGCATGTCCATCAGGACAATGGATTCCCCCACCCCAAGCTGATCTGCGATCTCGACCGCCGACAGACCCCTGGACACCTCGGTCTCCAAAAGATTCTTGGGGAAGAACGCCTCCTCGTTCCTCTTGGATGCGCTCAGGAGCCTGCCGTGCTTCACTGCCAGGTCGTCGGAGAACTGCTTGTAGGTCTTGACCGCCCTGATCAGGGCCTGATGAGATACGCCGAAGGCTACCTTGGCCTGCTCTTGCGTCAGATTGCTGTCGACGAAGATCCTCTTGAACGACGCCTTCGAGAGTATGAATCCCTTCGAGCGATCTCGGCGAACCCATGTCGGCTCGTCGGGAAGGATGTCCTCCAAGTCCGGGAGCTTGGTAGGGTTCCCCCGAAACAGTTCGGGGAACTCCCATCCGTACACTGCCTTGCAGGTCAAGCTGATCCCATCCGACAGCCCGTACAACTTGGCCTTCTTGTAGACCGGCCTCGGGTCCTCGGCGTAGACCCTGATGAACGAGGGTCGATCTAGCACCCAACGTCGTTGCCTGACGGGCCGCCTTAGTCTCACATACCTCGGCTCGAAGCAGCCGGTCCCCTCGTTCGAGGTCCTTGAGATCACGCCACCCATTGTTGGTGAGGAATCTGTGGTCCCTTGTGCATCTGATTCGATTTCCGTCATCGGTCACCACCTCGAACATCAGGTCTGGGCCCTTGTTGAACAGGTTCAACACTCGCCCCTCCCGACCCTCATGGGTGATGATCATAACATCAGTTCCTGCAAACCGACCAAGTTCTGAGATTCTGACTGAACGACGGAAGTTCTCTCCTCTCAATCGGATAGAGAGCTTTGATGTCCCAGAAATGCAGCTGAGGCGACCAATGACGGTCCCCGTCTGTCTAAACCGAGCGTAGATCCGACCCTTGTTGTCTGGATCGTTGGCGAGCGAAATCAACTTCTTGCAGAAGCTGCTGTCGATAACGCTGAGCGAACGATACTTCAGCAGCTTGCCGACCAGTGGAAACTGATCCTTGCGGTGTTTGATGGCCTTGTCGCCGGTACCGTACTGTTCGAGCTCCTCGTTGTAGTCGACACCTTTGGTGGGTAGCCCCAGCCCACCCTTCTCTGGCGGGTTGTAGAGGAAGTCGGACACCTGCTTAGGCGAGCGCAGATTGGGGACCCAGCCAACAGTCTCCTTGAACTCGTTCAGGATCTCCTGCTGCTCTTTGTTGATCCGCTCCTGAACAGTGACCAGCCACTCCCAATCAATAAAGCAACCAGTGATCTCCATCTCCATGAGGATCCGCTGGATCTTCATCTCGATCTTCCAGTAGATCTTCTCCAGGTCGGAGTAGACGCCGGGCGTGTCGTCTAGTGGTGAGCACCACTCGCCCTTGTGCTTGCGCGGAGGGTCCTGCTTCCGCATGGAGTTTATGGCCCATTTCCAGAGCCGATAGGTCCAGGCACAGTCGTCGGCAGCGTAAACGCCCAGAGGCTTCTTGTTCGCGAAGCCGAAGGTGGCTTGGCCCCCAAAGGCTTCACTGTAGGTGGTCATCTTGTGGCCGAAGACCTGATCGACTCGTGGCTTCAGACCATAGCGCCTCAGCCGTTCGTCCGCGATGTAGTCCGCGAGCATGCTGTCAGCGATGACGTTGTTGACGATCAACGGCTCGTCGAGACCGCTCTTTAGGTAGAGGAAGGCGTCGTCGAAGATACCGTTGTGGCGGACCGCAATGATGTGCTTGAGGTCCCACAACTCTCGAAGCTGAAGCATGGTGGAGCGCTGATCAACCGGTTCACGAAGCGCACGCACTTCGCCATCAACCGTGTGCTCCATCGTTCCGTCCGTAAACGGAAACCAGGCGCGAACTGGTCGCTGCGATGGATTCTTTTCGTTTGGGACGTAGAAGGCTACACCCTCTATACGATCCTTACGGGGCGACAGCCCTGTTGTTTCCAGGTCGTATGAAAAGACGCCTTCTTCTTCGGCGCGCTCAATCAGATACGGGACGGAGACATCGCAAGTATCGGTAGGGTCCCAGGAGTTACCTTCTTGGTTGGGCTTAACTTTAGCTTTGGACCTAGCCACCAACACCTCCCGGCTCTAGCTCTTTTACCCGACTCGGCTACAAACAGAAACAGCGCGGCATAAGCCGCGCTGTTTCTGTCGTAAAAGGCCGAGACTTAGTAGTTGATCTCGGCCTCAGAGGCCGCGCCGGCTGCGCTGGCAACGGCGGCGCTCGCGTCACCCGAGTCGTCGTCATCACCGCCCTTGATAGCGGAGCCATCGCTGCGAATGTCCTCAGCGACCTTGGTCAGCTGAGCGTGGCTCTTCGGCTTGAGCACGATGTCGTAGTTGATCGGCTGGATGAACCGCTCGACCGGCATGCCGTACTCGGCGGCCCGCTTCTCGAACTCAGCCTTCATCTGCTCGTCGTCGAGCTTCTGCGTGAAGTACCAGACGTCGCCGATCCGAGGCGAGTCCTTGTACGAGACGACCTCACGCCCATCCTTCATCTCCTTCAGCGGCTCGGAACGAGTGACCTCGAAGAGCGAACCACGGAACCCCTGAGCACGATCACCGTTGGCGTTCATGCGCTGAGTCCAGGTGTTGGTGATCAGGATCAGCCGACGTAGATCGGTGTAGGTCACCGAGCTCTTCTTGCCGTCCTTGGTCCGCTCGAAGGTGTACTTGTTCCGGTCGATGCCGGTCAACACGACGTACCAGCTCGGATCCTTGTTCAGAACCTCACAGACAGGGCAGGGACGCGGATCCGCAGCCGTCTTCGGGCACACGACGATGTTGTCCTTCGTGCCACGGAGGTTGAACATGTGGATGTTGACGCTGTAGGCGTCATCGGTACTGGCGATGTCGTCCAGTGTGAGGATCGGCTGATTCTTGGTGCCAGGCCGGAGCTTCAGCGCCTTGACCTGCTTCAGCTGGGGTCCATTGCTCCCCGTGATGGATTCGGACAGGTAGTAGAGCGCCTGTTCGTTGTTGCCTCGACCACCACCACGCTTCGGTGGTGGACCTCCTGCTCCACGATGTGCCATGATGATCTTATCCTTTCTGCCTGTCCCTCTGGGACCTCGGCTGGTTTACCGGCATCAAAACGACATCGGCTGATCAGGGTTATACCCGAATAACCTGACGCTCTTGCAGGACTTTCTTTAGCAGGTCGTAGAACGTAGAGAGGAGCCCACTTACGTCCTGTACAACCACGGTGTTATCGTAGAAGCGCTTCACATCATCACCCCCAACGCCAATACCGAAAACGGTGATTCCAGCAGACTCGATTCGGCTAATCGAAGTTCGAAGATGAGCGGCCAGAACCTCATTGTTCTCTGGTTCTGAAGCCGGTGTCCCGTCTGAGAACACCATGAGAACGGGTCGATCGCCGTGGTTGGGCTTGGAGAGCATTCGCTTTGCGGCCCACAACACAGCCTCACCATCAATGTTCTCGGAGCAATGCTCGAAGAGCGCAAGTGATAGAAAGTTCGCTCGACAGCTTCGGAACGGCCTGTTGTACGGCTTGATGACTAGGTGACTGAGTGCTCGCAGCCGATCAAACTCGGGCGCCGGAGCAGGAGTCCGCTTGGACGTCGTGAACGCGAGCACCTCGTTGGGGACCCCAATGGCGTCCAAGGTGGATGAGACAGCGGCGGCAGCCTGGGCCGCAACAAACAACCTGGTTCGGAAGACCAGCGGTTCTCCTGGAGTGGCCGGGTCTCGTGCTGGCCTCGTCATAGACGCCGAACAGTCAACGAGGATCGTCACAATGGACCGATTGGACAATGTCGGTCGGCTTCTTTTGTGAATCCGGTCATCGCCAACCCCGTACCGCCACAACCTTCGGTCGTCTAGCCGTCCTCGGCGCTGAAACCGCTCAACACCGAGCCCAGTAGACCGGAATTGCATCATCAGACGACGACGAAGAATTGGTGCCGTCTTCCGAACCCCATCGAAGAACACCCCATATAGATTGTCGATGGGGAATGATGGCCGGCGAATCATGTCCGATCTGTCTTTATCTGTCTTAGCCCGGTAGGAGCCCGGCGTCTCACCTCGGCTGATCTGTTGTATGGACTGCTTACGCTCGGTGGCCGGGCTCACGACGAACTCGTCGAGCTCCCTGGCCGCCGCGTTTTCGATAGCTTCCCGTGACTTAGCCCGAGACTTCTTGATCGGCTCCCAGCACCAGGTGTCTGCGACTTGTTTCGCAATCTTGACCACATCCATCGTCGATTTAGTGGCTTGAGCCGCCGTCGCGATCTCACCGATCTCATCAAAGTAGGAGGATAGGTCTCCTCCCAGTTGTGTAATAGCGTCGGCCGGGTTGTAGCCATAGGCTACGAGGCTCAGGGCGCACAGCGCGCGCGACCGCCTGTTTAGCTCATCGTCCGACTTGTTCTCGGCAATCCGGGCCACCGCTCGACGATTCGATCGTTCGAGGTTCTCCCCACAACCAAGCCACTCGTTGCTGACGAGCCGCTCGATGCGCCCATCCTCGATAGCGTCAACTATCTTGCGGACCAGCTTGCGCTTGACCGACGAAAGTGCGCCCGGATCGGTATGCAGGATGTGCCCCAGCTCGTGATCGCAATCACTGCGCAGGTCCTCGATCGCTTCATCAGATAGCTGATCTGGAACGGGCCGCAAGTGAATGACCCTGTTAGTCAGGTCAGCCCACGGGGCGTCGGCATCGAATAAAACGGTTACATCAGTCCCGGACAACGTAGACGCAACAACCTCCTGCGCCGACATTAGGTGACCAGGATTGATCGCGCGGTTCACCAGGTGTCCTCGTCCCCCCAGAAATCCCAATCGACCGTTGTGTGTACCGTCTTCTGGTTGTTACAGAGCTGGTCTGCCTCGTTGTTGTAAGTGGTGAAGTCGGAGTGATCCTTCTGGTGACCGCCGTGATGGATAAACTTGATCGATGTGAACTTCCGCTCATCGATGACCCGCCGAATCTCAGCAAGTGCGTCGGCTACATTATCGCTGTTCACGCGCCAGGCACCGGCCAGCCACGCTCCTGTGCCGATGTAGTCGTGGACTACGACAAGCGGGCGCTCTGGGTTCACGACGCTCAGCCCGATCAGCAGCGACCAAAGTTCGGGTCCGATGTTCGCGCTCTTCGCGTCACGGTGCTCAGCGATACGCGTGATCGTCTTGGCGAACGGGTCAAGGATCACCGCCGCATGCCAGCCGCTGGAGCTTCCGTCGATGAACATCCAGATGTTCGAGTGATCGAGCTTGCGATCCGCACGGAGCCGAAGCCAGTTTGTCTTGTATTTGACCTTCGCGGCCTTTTCGCTAGTGGTCTCTACGAACTTGATGATCATTCTGGGCCGCCGAGGTCTTTGAGCTTCCTCTTGATCGCCTGCTTCTTGGCAGCGCTCAGCCGGTCGATGAACAGGGTGCCGTCGAACATCATCTGGCCTCTTTTACCCGTCGAATGGCGTCACCGATGATCAGCATCTCATCAGGGGTGAATCGGTCACCCCTGGCGATGTTGCATTCAACACAACAACTAACTACATTATCCGATTCGTAACCACGCTTGTTATCTAGGCGATCGAGGCCGATGCCGGCTTCCACATTGTTCGTCAACTTGCAGTAGTAGCACGGCGCTTGAACCAGCTCTTCGTATAGGTCTCGCTTCAATGCCCACTTTCTACCGGACCGCTGAGCGTTAGCTCTGACATAGTTAAATCGTCCACCACCACGCTTTGTCTTAGCAGCGGACTTTCTCTGCGACTCGCGTCGAGCTTCAGCGGACGCTTCCAGATAGTAGGAACCCTTTTCACTCTTGAGGTATCGCACTACCCCTCGTTTGTTTCTTTCGAGGTGATCCTTACACCTTGTCTTTCCCTCGACAGCAGCGGTATTACAGTCGTAGCAGATGCCTGATGCCCGACGTGCTCCTCGCGCGTCGACGTAGCGTTTGTGATAGGCGCGATGGTAGTCAAGGTGCTCTTGGCACCGTGCGTATCCGGAAACAGGTGGGCTTGTACAGTCCCTGCAGCGCTTCCGTCTACTCGTTCTTCCCTTCGCCATGCTTTCTCCTCAGTCTGCGCAGCTTGCCTTTGATGGCATGCTTTCGAGCTGGAGAGAGCCTATCGATAAAGAGTGTACCCATCAAGTGATCGTATTCGTGCAGAAAGCACCGAGCGGGTAGCCCATCAAGCGAAAATTCGTTTGTCTCTCCGTCCGTGTTCATGCAGCGGATCTTGATTTCCCTTGGACGAACCACCTTTCCGGATATGCCCGGCACCGAGAGACATGCCTCGTAGGCCTCGTTCGTGGACTTAGACCTTTCGATGATCTCAGGGTTCAGAAAAATCAGTCCGTCTCGTCTTTGACCGGAGAGGTTTATTGCCAAGACCCGAGCGTGCCACGCAACCTGTGGCGCAGCCAGCCCAATACCTTTGGCCTCGTGCATGAGGTCCATAAGCGCGAGGCACTTTCGCCGGATGTCGTCTGTTATCTCCGTTACGGGCTGGGACTTGATCCTCAGGCGCCTATCTGGGTAAGTGAGGATCTCCCACTCGTTACCACCCACAGCTGGGTCGCTCGTGTCGGTCATTGCTTCCTTGCCGATGTGCCGTAGATCCGGTTCACGAAATCATCGATGTTCTGGAGATCCGAACTCGTCGCTCGGTTCTGAACCGCAAACCTCCAGGCATCCTCAGGAGTAAACCCGGCCGCCACGTTGGAAGCAACGGCCAGAGTACGGCGCATTGTCATGCAGAGCATGATCTTGTCGTTAGCGAACGCTCGTCGCAGCTCCGTGGCCGCCTTGATTATCAAGGCGGCTTTAGCCTTGGGCAGGCCTGTTCGCCTACACAGGATGAGCTGCTCGGTCTCGTGCGGGAGGTAGTCGACCTTGATGTAGTTCGGCCAACGATCGAGGAAGGCCTCGTCCTGGAACGCCCGGCCGTGGTGGATACCACGATCATCGCCACGTCCCTCGGTGTTCTGTGTTCCTACAGCTCGGAAGTTCCTATGAGGTACGATCACGCCCTCATACCCCATTCGAGCGATCCGCATGTCCTTACGGTCCAGGGCCCGATAGAGGGAGTAGCATGCCTCTGCTGGGGCCGCGTCAACTTCGTCGAGGAGAAGCCCGTAGCCCTTGCCGACAGCCTCGGCGCAGGATGATGGGGTGAACACCGTATTGCCATCGACCAGATCGATGGCCCCCTCGAAATCGTCGGCGGACATCGAAGGAGTGCAGGAGACGATCTCCAGTCGTTGATCCCTCTTAGAAAAGAGACGTTCGACAGCCTCGGTTTTCCCAGACCCAGAGGGTCCTATCAGGAGAACCGGTAACCCGCGCGCCACGAACGATTCCATATGGGGAAACCATTCCGGCTCTACATAGAAGCTCGGATCAACGACCCCTTCAGTCTCGGCGGGTAAAGCGCCAGGGATGGGCGAGAACGTCTGCCGATTGAGCGAGCCGTCTGCGGCAACGTAGAACGCGACCCCGCGCCGGGCCGCAGCCCTCACGAAGTATGGATGAATGATCAGTCCGGCCAGATCGGCAATCGAGAGGAGCCGAACAGCATCCTCAGGAGAGATCGTGGACTTTCCATGATTGAGCAGCTTCGAGACGAGCTCGTTGCAGTGATCCGGGTCCAGTACGGACTCCGCGTTCCTGCGAACAAGTTCGTTGAGCACGCCGAACGGTGATGTGGCGAGACCAGCTAGACCCTCAGAGTCAGCCGTAAGCTGCTCCAGCAGATTGGTCGCCGGTCGTGCTCGGCTCTTAGACATTCAATTCTCCGTACAGCTCATCCGCCGTAACTACTTATACCTGTAGCTGCAATCGATAGTTACGCTCGTAGGCATGGGAAGGCGCAAGCGGCCGATCTTCGAATTCACCATCTTGGATGCGATCCGACTCGCTGTATTGCCGGAAAAACACAGAACTTCCGCAATGGCCGCCCTGCTGATAACCATCGAAATCGACATCCCTGTTCCGGTGGTGGGAGCGCGGCAGCTGGCCGCCTTTCTCACAACGACGCTCGACGATGCGAACGAGATGGTCTTGGACATCCTCGCAGAAGTCAGGCGTCAGCTCGACATCAGGATGGACCGTGCAGACAGCAGACTCCGGCTGAAAGCGGCGCTGGCCATGGGGTCTCAGGTTTCGGTTGCAGAGCGTGTCAACAAGATAGGACCGCGCATTTTCGGACCATCGGACACCTGGACATCAATCGGTCGCGTATCGTCTAAGGTTGAAAGACCAACCTTCAATTGGATGCATCGGGTGAACCACTGCTTGGTAGCAGGAGTCGATGCCTCCATAGGTGCCGACTTGGTTACCGGTTTCGTCTACATGGCTCACCGAGGGGGCCCGTGTAGATTCGGCCGGCTGCCTCGTCAGGTGAAAACCATAGATGAACTGTGTCTCGTGCTCGGGCTTCACCCTCGACTGCTGGGGACGAAGCAAGTCAGGGTCGATTGGGCGCACCGGGCGTTCATCGTCGCCGAAACTAACCGTCTGCCGTGGGTTTATCCTTAGGGTATAACTGGAAGACAGTATGAGCCTTAGAGACGATCTTCCAAAGCGGTCCATCACCAATGCGTTCCTGATTTGGCGTGTTCCTCGGACCATGCCGATCGAGCTGTCGATGTTGCTGAAGAACATCGCTGAGGACATTGAGACTGCGAGCGAGGAGTGTAACTTCGACTATGCGTTCTTCTCGCGTCGCGAGAAGCCGGAGAGGTCCATCAAGTTCCTGCTTCAGCGAAACCTCCTGACGAGAGAGGGAGGCCTGATCTCTCGCAACGCAAGAACGAAGCGCTACGTGGACCGACTTCCCGCTGGCGTCGTCAAGCTCGTCGACAGGCTCCCGATCGGAGACCCGCTAACGCTACTTGCCGGGGCGGGCGACGAGTGACGGAGCTGAGTGTCTGCGAGCGCCACCTTCTGATGAAGGCAATGATCGTGCGACGAGTGCCGAACGTGGTTTGGATAAAAAGCCAGTTGCTGATGGAGGCGCTTCAGGCCGACTACGAGTTGGTCCGGTCTAAAACTCCAGAGTATTACTACGCAGAGTGGAACTGGTGGATAAGCCGTGAGGTTGATGAGTGCATTGAGCAGGAGTTGATCTCAGACGGCATCAACAAGAAGACAGGCAAAGGGCCCACGAACCACGGATTCACCAGAACAAGCTTGGGAAACACCTACCTCAGGACGCTAGAGCCTAGACTCGCTGAGGCCCTGGACTTTATGCCGATGTCGGATGTCGGTGTACTGGACTTCCTCAGCCTGATCTAGGACCGAACATCAATCTCCGCAGGTATAAGCTCGTGGGAGGTGAGCGTGACCGACTCCAAACCACGTAAGCACAGGCTTTTCATTGTTGGCGGCAAGGGCAGGAACGTGCCGCCGTGGCTCTCTGCAGCCTTCGACTACGAACAGTTCGAACAGGATCACGCGAAGACCAGAACGCTAGAGCCTAGCGTCCGACCAGACGCGGTGGTTGTTCTTAGCTCGTGGGTGGGTCATGAACACTTCTACGGGGCGCGAGACCTCGCGGGGAGGCTGAGCATCCCCATGATCCTCTCACCTGGAGGGTGGTCTACATCACTAAAGGCGGCTGCTGACCTTGGCATCGAATGGTTCATCAAGGACATCGAGCGGGCGCGCACATCCGGCGGACTACCAACCCCAACGGTCGAGGCGCTCGACGAGTTCGTCGACAACGCCTGGCGTGAGGCCTACAATCGAGAGTGGGCAGCCCGCGAGGCTCTCACCCAGCGTTACGCTAAGGAGCGTAAGCGATCAGAGCGCCTTGAGGCCGAGCTCACCAAGCTCAAGGTGACGGAGGCAGCCGCCCAACGTGTCATAGCCGAGATCCGCGCAGCGGCGGCCCTCCAGCGAGCTGAGATGGAGCGGCACAACGAAGAGGTCCAGCATCGCAGTGCCCGAGTAGCGGACGCGCTGGCCGAGCACATGAACACTATGAAGGAGCTATTCGAGTCGGTCGACGAGACTCACGCAATGCTAGTCAAAACTACATCACATGTGCACGGCGTGAGAAACGACGCTCAGAGGAAGATGGATTTCCTGAGGGCCGCACTCAAGGTCGCCGAAGAGGGCACCCCGTCTCGCATCGTAGCGACAGAGTCTCCTATATCTGCTTCCAATTTGGAGATGGGCTCGTAGAATACGAGCCCAGTGTCCGACCCCGGCGAACCTCCATACCTTCCTATCAGCTCAGCTATCTACTGCGGTGACGCTTTCAGGCTCATCAAGCAGGTGGAGCCAGGGTCTGTACGTCTGCTCTTAACGGACCCACCATACGAAATCAGCCAGGACAACAACCTACACACGATGGGCCGCCGGGGTATCGACTTCGGAACATGGGACCACGTGTTCGATCAGACCGGGTGGCTTGAGGACGCGGTACGCACCTTGATGAAGGGCGGGTCGTTGGTGGTCTTCAACGACTGGAAACTGCTCGGAATAATTGCGGCACACCTGCAGTCCCTCGGGATGGTGGTGAAGCGCCAACTTATATGGCGCAAATGTAATCCCATGCCACGCAACATCTTACGCGTTCCGGTTCAGGCTAGCGAGTTCGCTCTGTGGGCCGTGAAGCCAAAGGGTAGGTGGGTCTTCCACAAACGCCCAGACCGACCCTACGAGCGTGGCGAGTTCGACTACCCTGTAGTTCGTGGGTCGCCGCACCCGACGAAGAAACCTGATGGCCTGTTCCAAGACATCATTGAGATGTTCAGTGATGAGGGGGACCTTGTTCTGGACCCGTTCGCGGGTTCGGGCACAACGGCCGTCGCAGCTCAGCGCACGAGGAGACGCCACATCAGCTTCGAAAACGACCCTAACTACTACGACCTTGCTGTAGCAGCACTTGAAAAAGTGATTCCAGTCAAGCGGTAAACAGAGAATATGCAGGAGTGGTGACTGTGAGACACGGAGACCGACGGAAGACTCTTACTGCTCCAGAGTACGCAGCCTGGTCGGCCATGCGATCACGCTGTAGTGGCGTTGGTATTGGCGCATGGGAAGACGCATGATTCCCCCAGCAGCACACCTCACCGGGGGCACCACCGGTAAGTTCATCGTCGTCGAAGGCAACATCGGGCCTGTTGACGACGGTATGGCGTCAATGTTACCTTCTCGTCTTCGGAGGTGGCAGATGTCGCAAAGGCAGCGAAAGCCTTGGACCGAGGACCGTAAGCGCCAAGCGGTCGACCTCTACGAGACTGGCGTCTCAATGCATGCCGTGGCCAGAGCCATGGTCACGTCGGTGCGCCATGTTCATCGTGTGCTGAACGAGCGCGGTGTGGTCAGGTCGAAGTCAGACCTTTACCGAGGAGACGGAAACCCGGCCTGGAAAGACGGTAGGCGCGTCGTTGGCGGCTATGTCTACCTCTACAGACCCGAGAGTCCGATGGCGACAGAGGCCGGCTACGTGGCTGAGCATCGGCTAGTCGTATCTGAGTCTGTTGGTCGTCCTCTCAAGCGTGGTGAGGTCGTGCATCACAAGAATGGCGACAAGGCAGATAACCGACTGGAGAACTTGGAACTCTTTGCGTCGAACGCCGAGCATCTGCGTCACGAGCTAACGGGCCGGTGCCCGGAATGGACCGAAGACGGGAAGCGGCGCCTCCGAGAGGCGCGCAACAGAGGTCGGGGGTAGCAGCGATGCCGATTGACATACCCGCTGCTTGCTCACATCTGAGCGACGCGCAGCGAGGCGCTTTCATAGTCGTAGAAGGGAATGTGGGGGTTGGCAAAAGCTCGTTCAGCGAATCACTGACTCGGCTTCGCGGCGAAGGTGCGCAGCTGTTCCCCGAGCCAGTTGATCGGCCCGCCTTCCGTGTGCTCCTCGACCGCTACTACAAAGAACCCGCACGCTGGGGATTCACGTTCCAGATGTACGCGCTCAAGGAGCGGTTCAAGCAGCACACCCTCGCAGCGGAACTTGTAGCCCACGGGATCGACGTAGTCCAGGACAGGAGTATCTACGCTGACGGCTGCTTCGGTCGCCTCGTCCACCTCGACAAGAATATGACCGTAGAGGAGTGGGACATCTACGCTGAGACCTTCGGCGCGCTCAAGCGCTTTCTGCGCTACCCCGATCTACTTGTCTACCTACGGGCCGATCCGGAGATTTGCCATGATCGAACCAAACGGCGAGGACGCAAGGAGGAGTCGGGTGTCCCTCTCGATTACCTGAGACGCCTGCACGACGAACACGAAGCCCTGGTGGATGCCATGAGTCGCTTCACTCGTGTAGTCACCTTCGACTGGAACGAGTTCCAGGAGGCTGATCTGGTCAATGGGAAAATCGACGAGGCGCTCAACGAAGAAGTGCGGTTCATGCGTGATTTCACGCGACTGTAAGGCTGGAGGCACTGATGAACATCTTCTTACGTGGGGACCGGGCAGTCCCCATAATCATCGCCAAGAGGCTTATCCGAAAAGAACCGAAGATCACCAAAACCCGCCGATTCGTCGGGTTTAGGCAGGGGTTCGGTACCTTGGTCTACAAAGCGATCGAGGTCTTACAGGAGTGCTTCTGGGACGAGGAGCAGGATGTCGAGGACCTGGGCGAGAGCGAGGTTGTCCATTACGCCATCGACGTAATGGATGATCCCGGCTCAGGTGCTCCGGAGCTCGTGGTCACCAAACTCCACGGTAAGGCTCGTCCAGGGTGTGGCGTCTACTGTGAGGTGATAACCCCAGTCCTGGAGGACGATGATCGGTCTGATCATCCTTACGCCCCGAACTCGGAGTTGAGTGGGGCCAAGCTAGTCCAGCCCAAAAAGCAGAGGCCTGGTCACACGGGGCCGCTACCTCCGCCGCAGATCTAGCGATGGAGCTCATGCGTGTATGGTGCGGCCCATGAGCCACAGTCCAAGGCCGATCATCTATCCTGAGATGGGTCGAGAGCTCGCCTACTTCCTCGGCCTCTTCCTCGCAGACGGCTGTTTCGAGCGCCGAGGCCGGGACTACGATTACAGCACTGTTGCCATCTCTCTGCGCGAGTCGGATGGTTACATCCTTGATGAACTAGGTGAGTGGTTGAGCGGATACAAGCTGCGTCCTCGGCTGGGACAAATGAAGAGGGGTCCATCGGCATCAGCCGCAGCCGAGGATCGCAAAAGGTTGCGGTTACACTCAAAACTCTTTGTCGAGTACCTGACTTCAGAGCTCGGAATCCCAGTGCAGAACAAGGGCAAGCTTATGGGAATGCCGTCTCAGATCAACAATGAGATGGCTTCAGACTTCATTCGTGGGGTGTTCGACGGCGATGGTCACATCGCCTATCTTCCAAGTGGAAAGTTCTACGTATGTACTATGGGAGCGCTACTGCTACTGGAGGACATAGCGCGCAAGCTGGCCGAATTGACCAGTGTTAGGCTATTAAGGCCGACAAAGCACAATTCTGGGGATGTTCACATCCTGCACTATTACAGTCGCGCCGAAGCCCACGCCGTGTGCGAATTTCTCTACCAGGACCACCCGAGGTTCTTCATGGATCGAAAGCGCAATACCTGGCTGAGCTTTGTCGAGGAGAGATCATTGCCCATCAAGCGACCCGTTCGGTGGGATGACGATGAGACGGAAAGACTTATGGCGCTCAAGCAAGATCGCACGAGCCATGGGGTGATAGCCGAGGTCCTGGGTAGATCAACCGCGTCTGTGACACAGCGCCTCCACGCCCTGAGAAAGTCGGGAACCTATGCAGATGCTTAAAGTCTTCTGCGGTCCGATGTGCGCCGCCAAAACCACCGGGGCACTACACGCGGCACGGCGCTATGCCCGTCATGGGAAGCGCGTGGTCTTGATAAGACCGGCCGGTAGTCGCCGTGCTCACGAGGGCGATCCTGAGGCTCTGTCGACCAAGAATGGTGAGTCGTTTCCTAGCTTCGACGTAGAGCGGGTCGAGGACATCTTCGAGCGCTCACGGGGTGCAGACGTAGTCTGGCTCGACGAGCCGAACCACTTCAGGCACGAGTCTAGGTTATTGCACATCATCCCTGAGATAAGAAGGTCGTCCATTATCCTTGTCTCCGGTCTAGGGGCCACATCAGAGCTAGAGCCCTTTGGAAGCTCAATGCCGTTCTTTCTTGCTACGGCCGATGATGTGCAATGGAGGTCGGCAGACTGCGACCTCTGCCAAACCCACGGTACAGCGACAAGGAGCCTCTACATCGGAGAGGCTCCTAAGTCAGGTCAGTTGAAGGCCGGTGGAGCGGAGAGCTATAGACCCGTGTGTCCGAAGTGCTGGACGTCCGCAACGGCGCTCAGCCCATCAGAGCGATGGGCCGTGTTCGCCGCGTCCTAGTCCTCATCCTCGTCGTGGATCAGGCGATAGCCGATAGCCTTATCACCGACGCTCTCATCGGCGAGCCTGGCCTGACGGGCGCTCTGAATCGGAACTCCCTTGTTCCTCAAAGAGTTCACCTTCGTCGACACGTGGTCGGCTGCGGGTAGGGCACCCATTCGGACCAGCAGCTTCGGCGTAGTGAACATCGGCCACCGCTGGATGAGGATGTCCACGAACTGCTGCTCCTTCTCGGAGAGATCTCGTGTGGGCGTGAACGACCCGGGGTAGCCCTTCGCCTTGGCGGGGCCGGAGGCGTTGGTCCGCTGTGCGACCTTCTGCTTCTTGGCCGGAGGCTTCTTGGCCGGAGGCTTCTTGGTCGACTTCTTGGCGGCCACCGCCTCCTTCGGCTTCGCAACGGCGAACTGGTCCGCCTGCTTGTCCACCTGCTTGTCACGAGACACCACGACCAGTCGCTCCAGGTCGGCGCTGAACCCGTGGATCTCCGACTGCTGGTCGATGTAGTCCTCTAGTGTGCATAGGACGTCGAGCATCCTCGCCGCTCGGGCCGCCGCAGCGTCTGAGAGCTGCGCCGTCAGCTCGGCGATGACGGCCGCGCTCTCCTCATCCTCCGAGACGAACTGGCGAAGAGCCAGCAGGGTGTCACGAGTGCTCATGTACTTGTTCACGATTATTCCTCCGTGGGGGTTGGGGTGCCTGACAGGTCGTTTATACCCAAGGCCCAACACCTCCGAAGTGCGGCAATGACGCCTTCGCTCAAATCGTAACCGAGCGACCTCATTCCGCGACTGGAAGCCGCGTAGCACGTCGTTCCTCCGCCTACGAACGGGTCGAATACCGTTGATCCGGTCGGAATCCCGCTAACAGTTATGAGCTTTACGGCGAGCTCAAGAGGAAATTCGTGCCTGTGCATCTTCTTGGTCGTCGACCCAGTCGTCTCATACGGCAAGTACCAGATATCGCCAGGACAATGAACAGCATCAGATGCGCTTTTCCACCGCTTGATGTTCGTCTTGTCGGCGTAGGCGACGCCCACACCCTTGGCTTTTCTGTTGAGCGGAACGGCGCTCTTCTCGGGTTGCTTGATGAAGCAGATCACGTACTCCCAGCAGTAGTTGAGTAGGTGGTCTGAGTTGATCGGCTGGAAATGTCCCCGCGATACCACCTCAGTTCGCGCCTTGTTCCCACAGGACTCGCATTTCTCGACCCATCCGCCCACAGCGATGGACTTGACCCAGATGATCGTCTGGCCGGGCGCCAGTTGACCGCCTCCTCCAGCAAGGATCTCTCGTTGAACATCGAACGGTCTATCGAGCTTCTCCTTGATCTGCCCGAAGATCACGTAGGCGCGGCCGCCCGGCTTCAGGGTCCGGGCGAACACACCACCCAACTTACGCATAAGCTCATCGGTGTAGCCGTTCCTCTTGAAGTAGGGTGGACTGGTGATGATCAAGTCACAGCTGAGATCCTGAACCTCAGGACAGCCGTCTGCCACATCACCCACGTAGAATGAACCTTTAGCCACGGGAGCACCTCCGAGTTCTCATACTACAGGCCTACTCGCCGGAGTACAAGTCCGCACCCGACGATTCGTGTAGGATCCAGACAGGAGTAAGAGATGGGCAAAATTAGGAGCGGACTAGAGGCCGGACGTTACGCTTACAGCGCACACTCACTCCTACTATCGGGCGACATCGTAGAGGTGTTTATCGGCAGGTGGGAGACCACGTCCGAGACCTCTCGCGTCTTGAAGAAATACCCGATAGAGGAGACAGTTGATGAGGGTGAGGTGCTTTGCACGATCAAGCTCCGACGCCCCATCTCACTAGACGAGTATCGAGAGGTTCACCGACCAGAGATCAGACCGATGGTCCGCAGCGTCGGTGCGGACGTCTCGATGGTCATGCTTCCGGCCAATATGGTCTGCACCATCCCAGATTCCATGTAGGAGTTACGTATGAGCGATATGCCCGAGCCAACCCGCATCAAGGTGTCTTTCGGCGTCGACGTCGACATCAAGTTACTGAACGAAATCAAGGCGCGGCTTGAGAACCTACGTCCTGGGTCGGTGGACTACTGCGTGGAGTGGGACAGGCTCAAGGCCCACTACACCCTTTTCCAGTCACGGCTCGATGGGGAGTGCTCGGCCTACATGAACATCGCCAAGGAGCAAGCTCGTCAGCTATTCGGCCTCTCCGGGTAGAAGTAGAGGACTAAGGACGCACCCCTAGAAGGACGAACATGAGCGGTAACATCGGAGTGGAGATGACGGTCCTCCGTCCAGAGGGGCGAGATGACTTGATGAAAGGCATGGTTCTCAGGCGAATTCGAGATGGTGCACCCCTAACCCGTAGCCAGCTCGACGTCGCTATCGAGCAAGACATCATCGAGATCCAGCGCCAATGGCGTCAGTTCGACTTCGAGGCCTACACTGGTGTGGACCTGGATACCTTCTACAAGGCCATGATGGTCGGGATGCTCCTGAACGAGCGACAGGTCGACGAGAGCACCTCGGTTTACGAGCGCGGTCAGCTTGCAGGTGAGTTCGAGGCTGGTCTCTCTGACGATATGGAGTGGTTGATCGATTCGCTCCCAATGTCGACGCGTGGGTTCTTCGACAAGCTGAAGCAGAACCCGGAGCGCGAGATTTCTGCCCAGGAGTTCCTGGACAGTCTCGACAAGACGGTGGTCGAGGATCACCGCAACAAGCTCAAGGGCCCCGACATCTCCGACCACCAGCTTCGCGCCTAGGAGCTCTTGGTGTTCCAGGTAAACGACCGAGTCAGAAAGCGATTCTGCTTCGGAGGGACCTCGAAGCGCTTCAACCCTGAGGGTACCGTTGTCGGCATCAACGGTAGGTGGATCCACGTCTTGCACGACAAACCAGTGTACCCTCAGGGTATGGTAGCTGCTCAGCCAGATAGGTTCGACTATCTGGCTGAGGAGCTAGAGCACATCAATCCGCTGTTACGGATTGCCTTCGAGAACTAGTTGGCAAGAATCTTCATGAGGGCTCCCCACACACGCTCCTGCGCGTCCAGGTCCTCAAGGAAAATCGCCTCCATTTCCTTCTGTGTCTTGGCCTCCACGCCCATCAGCTCGTAGCCGGTGCCGGTCTCCTTCTTCTTGAGGAGCTCGTAGCGCTTCGCGTACTCCCACAACCAGATGGTGTTATCGGTGTCTCCGACGCGCCGACCGTGCCCAGCCCGCATCCAGTAGTGGAAGGTCCCGTAACGGCCTGGCGGACAGATGCCAGAATCGGTGACCTTGCACTCGATCTCGATGAAGTCGGAGGTGTCGTCCTCGCCGGGCTTCCACTTGCCTCCGAACTTCGTGACGTGGTCCTTGTAGCCACCCTTTCCGTCCGACAGAAGGTAGTGCTTCTGTCGCTTCTGGAACTTGATGTCACAGGCGCTGGTGTAGCCCTGACCGAGTCCACCCGGCATGACATCCGGGTTGCCGAACGCCGATGTCTTGTTGCGAATCTGGTTGATGCAGATGACGGTCGGCTTTCGGGTGCTGAGGATGTCTTTGCTCACCAGCGAGCAGACCCACTTGCGCATGGCTGAGTTGACCAGCATGGCGTTCCGCCCGATGGTCTTACCCTTCTCGGCGGCCTTCTGAAGCTCGTCGGCGCTGGTGATCTGTGCGATCGAGTCGATGATCACCAGCCCGATTCCGGCGTCGGACCGCAAAGCAGCGTCGGCGATGTCGACGACCTGCTCACCGCCTTTGGGTGAGACCATAGCAAGTCGCTCTGGGGCGATACCGTGGGCCTCAGCCCACGGCCGGTTATCCGAGATACGACCCTCGACATCCACGTAGAGACACTTGGCGTAGATGAACGGGCCCACGCACTTACACAGCAGACGGTGCTCGAAGCAGCGTCCGCAGTGGTTGGAGGTGAAGGCCTCGGCACAGTTCAGCGCCGACCCGGTTTTGGCACTCTTGGGCACTCCCCAGAACCGATAAAGGCGGCCTCTGCGGAGGCCTCCGTAGCACAGACGGTCGAGGACGAAGTTACCGGTCGACATGACCGGCGTGCCATCTACTGGTAGATCAGACGCCCTTTCGATGGAGCCAGGCCACCGCTCTTGGGCCGCAGTCATCCAGGCGTCGAACGGATCGGGTTCAACCTCGTCCTTCTTCTTGCGGCCCGCCTTCTTCTTGGTCTTCTTGACCTTTGCGGCCGGTTCGGTCTCACCATCCTCGTCAGCGTCGGGTTCGTCCGACTGATCAGACGAGTCATCTGCTGGCTCGTCTGCTGGTTCTTCGAAGGCCTCATCAGCTTCAACCGTGTCTATGGCGGCAGGAGCATCAGTGATCTTCTTGGAGGTTGATCGCTTCTTGGTTGTCTTCTTCTTCTTTTTAGCCATGGGTTCCTATCAGCGATTCGTAAGGGGTTAGATCGCGATGTCGTCCAGGGCCTTCTTGATGATCGGGATCTCGCGCATGACGCGCTCCTTCGCCATTCGATAGGCGAGCTCGATCGCGTCTGGGAGCTCCTCCTTGTAGCAAGGGAGGTAAACGCCTACCTCTACGCCCACAGACTGAAAGCTGCGAGATAGCTTGACAGGCACGCTGACGTGGGCGACGGCGGGTGTGGTGGCGAAGATCTGCACCTCAATGACTTGCTCAGTAGAGGCCGAGTCTTGGTCGACGCCATCAAGCTTCACGGTGCGCTGAACGACGACCTTGGTCTCGGCGGTTACAGGGACCATCGCAGCCTCAAGAGCTGCAGGATCCTTCGTAACCTCAGGTTCGTCAATTACTTCGGTAGTCGGTTCATCAAACATTGAGGTCCTCGGTGTAGTCACTGACGATCGGAATGGGCCGGTCGCTTAGTTGAGTTGTCTGCCAAGACTCTTTTACCCGGAGTGACCACTCATCGAGCCGACCACTTTTTGACACGACTTGGGCAATCAAGAAAACCACGAACTCAGCAGGATACCAACGTCGCCCGAGAGAGTCCTTTGCGTAGTTGAGCGGAATGTAGCCTTTCTTTTCCCAATTCACAATCGTACGAGCAGAAACCCCCAACAAACTGGCTACCTTGCCACTGCTCAGCAGCGTGACGCTGATCCCGTTCATCACGATGAGCTTGTCACGGTTGAACGATCTCCTCCGATCGCTTCCGCTCTTCTTTTTTCTCTGCCTACGCACGGATGCCTTGATGCTCTCCTGGTAGGAAGGGTCGTTGGCGTAACGCTCGCGGCGCCGCTTAAGGATCCTCTCTGCTTTCCTGCGGTCCTCCCGCCACCGCCTGCGCGACTCGTCCCGGCGAATAAGACTGATGATTGGGTCGTTGGTCACGACTAGCTGGGGTTCCTGGTGATTCTGGTCACCTTGATTCCGAGCTGAGCATAGGTGTCGTAACGTCGATCAGCCTTTCGGATGGCGTAGTCTACGTTTTCGTAAGGATCGATGGCCAACAACGGGCGCCGGTCGGCCGGACCCTTATCGCGGAGACGTCCAATAGGCTGGAGTGGCTTTCCTGGAGGAGTCGCAAAGAGAAGCGTATCGATGTGAGGGATGTTCATGGCGTCGCGGCCGAACGCGTACGTGCAGAAGATCACATCACCGCTCATCGCGTCGTCGAGCTTGGAGCCCTTCAGGCCGCCAACAAGCAAGGTGACATTTGTGTCCTCATCGAGGAGCAGGAGCTCGTCAGACGCGTCGGGGGAGGATGCATCGGGGGAGGATGCGTATACCAGTGCGTCTAGGACGTTTAGCCTGGCCGAGAAATTCTCCTTCAGAGCCTTAAGGTGATCCTTCAACCGGGCGAAAACCAAAACCCGTCGCCCTTTACCCCGCATCTTGACCAGCTCATTTACGAGGAATTCGTTGCGCCGTGTGTCCTCGGCCAACATCTTGTCGTACTTGAGAGGGTCCGGCATTGGTTCGCCGCTAGGGGTCCTCTTCCACGAGTTGGTGTATTCCCGCACCTCGTAGCGCTTTTTGTAGAGGACCTGGACGACATCCGGCTTCGGCGTCGCCATGACGACCTTATGGATGATTGGACCGAAGTGCCACGTTACGAGTTTGTCCAGGCCGTCATCCCTAGTAGGGTCGGCCGACATTCCTACCCTGTAACGTGTAGGAAAGAGCTTCATGACCTCGTTCCACTGCGGTGCACCGAATCGGTTGCAGTTGTGGACCAACAGCCCATTGGCAACAAACGAGTGGTGCTCATCAACTTCCAGGTCAAACACGGGGTCATATACTGAAGCGTCTTCTACGATCCTCGTAATCGTCGGGAAATTTGTAACGCATGGAAGGCGCAGCGTAATCTCTGACAATCCGTAGCCACTTGATGGCTTCTCTGACTTTGAGTTTGATGATCCAGTACTTCCCTTTTGATGGGTACACTGAGCCATCGACCTTGAATCGGTCGTAGATGTAGTCCCGGAGCAGGCACACTTCGTCTTTGGAGAAGCCCTCAGTGTGAAATCTGATACCACCTCTTTGGCAGTTCCCATCGTCCATGTACCACCACGCCCATCCCTCATCAGAGATCGCAGATAACCACGCCGGGTTGACCTGTCTGCCGGGCCCGACACGGTCTCGCACTGAGAGCAGTGATGGGTGGGTGCAACTTGTTCCTCTGTAGAGGACATCTCCGTAACCGTGGTTCTCTTTTTCTCTGACCTGGACGTGCAGTCCGACAAGTCGTTGGGCTTTGTAATACGCCCAGTCTTTTTGTCGTGGACCATGGTTGAACACGATCCCTGGATAGACGATTCCCCGCCCTCGGCCCCCTCCTGATCTTCCTCCGGTCCTGGAGGTGTTTGAGTAAAGAGCGCTGTCTCCGAGCAGTGTTCCGTAGACAAGTCCAAGGCAGTCGTCTGAGAGTGGGCGCCTGACGCCTTTGCAGCCGTTGTGCCCCAACACAACGCGCGGCCATTTGTAGTTCTTGATTCGAGCTCTTTCGAGGTCTGCTCGGACGCGCAGCTGTTCCCCACAGCCACAGGCACAGAATGGCGCTGATTCGTTGAGAATCCGGATTCGCTCTTCCCAGTCAATTGATCTGCGACGATTGTGGTGCCCCCGTACGAACCGTCGTCTTCGACCCCGTTTGTCACGTCTTGGGACAGACTCTCCGCAACCGCACTCACAGGCGATAGTAGCCGCATCCCCTCCTTTAGATTTTGAGCCTGAATCCAGCCTCGATCTGTCCGAATCAGGTGTTCTGGAGTGCATCGAAGAGTGACCCCTTCCGATGTTTCGATCGCCAGAGTCCTCTTCACACCCTTTGGAACCCATCTAATGATCCTCCGATAAGTCCATCGCTCATGATACTCATCGTAACATAGCACTGAACTGGCACCGGAACCAGGAATATCTTTGATGGGCACTTTACCCACATCCGTGTCGATGAGGGAGTCACCAGCGATGCACTCGTCAGCCACGATCACGCCAAACTGGGCGTAGAGCTCGGGCGGGTATTCCTTCTCGCTGAGCAGGCTCTGCACCATCATGATAGTGACGGGGCGTCCTAGATCGCAGCGATCACGCTGAACAATCCCTATCTCCTCATCATTGAGTCCGAACAGCCATTTGGCTGTTTCGACCCAGTTCTTGACCATGTGCTCGTTATAGACCAACACACCAATGGTGGTGTTCAGCCGGTGGCCGATCGCATATCCGAGGATTGTCTTACCGCACCCGGTGGGGGCGCACAAAATACCGCCGGAATGTTCCTTCAGATGCTTGACAACCATCTCTACGGCGAGCGGCTGGCCTCGTTTCGAATCGAGGACTGCGTTGAACGGTAGGTTCGTTGGTCGACCGTCGACCCACTCGAATTTGATGTCGTGGTTTCCGAGCTTTCGCTTACTGATGGATTCAGCGAAGAAGAACCTGGGGATCCAGAAGTAGCCATCCTTCTTGTAAAAGGCTTCCACATCGATAGCAGGCGCGTCGTTCCACGACTTCATCTGTAGCGTTAGCCGCTCTTGCATGTCTAACTGTACGTCTACCTTGAGCTTCTTGGCCAGGATGCCAAGATAGCCTTGTAGCCGATACACATCAGGCTCAGAGGTCGTAGACATAACAGTCGGGCCTCGCACTCCCATAACCAGTTTTACCCGAGTTAGAGGGCGGAGTGATAAGCCTCTGAAAGATATAGACTACGAAGATGGTGTATTCGGGTCGAAGTATGGGAGCGGCTTAGACCACTCGATACGACGTCTGATGACCCGAGCCTCATCAAACAGCTTGTTTATGATGGGGTAAGGCAAGACCGAGGGGTCTATCTTCATTCGAACGGGCTTACCATCTGCGGTCGAATCAATGATGGGTCCCCACGGGCACTCCATCAGCTTGACCGGCATATGTCCGTCAAGAATGTAAGCAATCTTGCTAGCCATCGCATGCCCCGCCGGATCGCCATCGGTGAAAATACAAACAAATGGCGGCTTGCAGCTAGCCAGCGTTAGCGCATGGCGATCGGTGAACCCCTCACCAAGAGAGGCGGCGACGCACGCCTTGCCGTCGAGCGCCTGCCATGTATTGAGCGTGTCAATGCACGACTCGACGACAACAACAGGCTTACCGTTCTCCAACATGTGAGCGCCGAAGAGATTCTTCGCCTTATCGAGTCCGCCGTAGTTGTGGTGTGTGTGCTTCGCCCTATCACTGACAGCGCGACCAACAAGTCCAACCAGGGTTCCGTCGCGCCGACGGACAGGAAAAACAAGGTAGCCGTTCTCCTTATCGTAGCCAAGTCCCCACACCCTAGCCGTCTCAATAGAGATGCCGCGCTCGATGGCGTATTGAGGCAACCTCCCCGCAAACGGCTCAAAGGCGGACTCCGGAATAGCCTCTCGATCACGGATGGGCGATTTGGTCTCCTTAAAGGTCTGTTCATCTTGGAGCCGCTGCTTGAGTCGCTTGACCTTTCCGTTGAGCGAGACGAACTCATAGGCAGACACGTCTGCGAGTAGGGCGGTCAAGTGCGGGGCGCTCCCGCGCACCTTTACAGCCTCGCGAACTAGCTTGAGAAGACTCCCGTGAAACCTGCAGTTGCCGCTGAAACAGCGGACACGGCTCGGTCCGTCATCCGACACCTCAATGGAGCAGGACATGTTGTCGTCGTTCGGATCACCGTGGCGCACGATCGCAAGCGGACAGGACACCGATATATTTCGCGACCCGTTGACGCCCACGGCACTACGGACTCGGCCGTAGGCGAGCTGGAAGGTGTCACAGATCTTGATGATGCCTGCTTCGTCCACTATGTCCTGTTAGTCGATCAGGATCGACTCCTCGTCGAATGGAGGGTCGTCGTCGTCATCAGCTCCGCCTCCGGCGTTCGTGCTGTCGAGGCTATCACCCGACCCCTCCTCGACCTTTTCGAGGATCTGGATTTCGTCGTAGTTGTGAGTGCCGGGATCGAAGTGAATCTCCAGATCAACGGTCTCGAACTCGCGTGCCTCCATCCCTCGGATGATCCTCCGCTTGTTTCCTCGGAACTCGGTGTTTCCGAAGATACCGTCGATGGCATCCGCGTAGTCGCCTACAGCCTTGGCGTAGGCCACAGCATCAGCCTCGGCATTCATATCACCCTTCTTGACCTGACCACTAAGCTGAGTGGTCGTGACGACGGGAATGCCAAACTTCGCAGCGATGTCAAGCTTGATCGACTTGATGTTGTGGACCATGCGCTCCCACATCTGCATACGGGCGTTCTTAACGTCCAAGATGTAAAAGGAGTCGATGAAGACAGCCTTAGGCCGATACTGCGCGACAAGCCCGACGATATCGTCGGTGGTTCGGGCGCGATCTGAGGCGACGATCACGATGTGAGGGCGGCTGTGATCCGCCTGCTTCATCTCGGCGGCCCACTCGAAGAAGCGCTTCTCCTCCTCTTCAGAGAGCTTTCCAGACCGGAACTTCTCATAGTCGAGTTTGTTGTGAATAGCGAAGAGCCGACGACGAACCTGCTTGGTCGGCATCTCCATTGAGACAACCAGCAGGCACTCACCAGGCCCGAGCTCCGGATCTCCCTTATTTGTGACTGCGGTCCAGATGTGGTCAACCCACTTCAGCAAAAGCCACGTGTTATGGACGATCACATCGTTAGCGATGAAGCAGTGAGTTGGGATCACGGTCAGATCAAAGACTCGTCTCTCACCAACGCTCTCGACCATCACGATCTCATCCCACGTGATGTTGTCGTCGAGAACCCATCTGAGGTCTGAGTTGTAAACGTCGCAGAAGGCTTCAAACACCTTCCTCCGAATGCGGCCCGACTTGTAATCCAGGACGTGGCTCTTCTGGAACGCGAAGTCGTAGCCGAGCTCCTCTCCAACCTCCTTGACCAACTCAGGCCGGTCCGACATCTCGGCCTTGATCTGGTCCCAGAGCTCCTCGTTACGGATCCAGCCGACTCGGCTCCGGCCCTGAAACTTGATCTCCTGGAGCTTTGCTGCCTTCGGCCCGATGAGGTGCTGTCCAACCGTCTGCTTGAATTTCTCGATGTGCTCCATGCGGATCACCACCTCGGAGTAGTCGCGCTCACCGTCCCTGGTGTTCCGGTGAATGGTTCGCACTCTCGAAGTGACGCCGAACCTGAGGAGCAGGTGCTGAACCTGATCAGCCATCTTGCGAGAGCCGGTGGAGTAGCTGACAACCCCCTTCTTCTCAACCGATCCATCACACGACCACAAGCGCCCTAGAAAAAGGGCCAGCTGATGATTCGGAAGAGAGAACACAGCGTCAGGAATCGTCTTGTCGATTGATAGCTTTCCGTGAAGGTTGTAAGACTTCAGCAGTTCAACGACACCGTTTCTTCCTCCGTGGAGTGTTACAACACGATGATTTCCAGGCTCATACTCATTGAGAGTGTGATCGGTTGTAGAGAGCGCCCCGTCCATATCCTCGACAATCTCTGGCACCGCACTTGTAAATGTAGGGGTCGATGGCTTGGTGCAACCACCCTCGGCGATCATGTAGGCCAGCACCTTGATGGTTGCTGGTTCCATACACACAGGCGTTATCGGCTCAGGAAACACCGCCACAGCTGCAGTGTGATGTCCCTCCTGGAGCTCGTCGATCCTCTTCCAACCCGTAGGAGTCATCAACGGGTGTTCTGGCGTAGCGATAAGCGATCGACCGGACCTCCATGTGATCTTGAGACATTCCTTGATTCCCATATCGAGGTAGGCATCCGGTGACACACTGCGGAGAGGGGACGCCTTATCCCACGTGTGGAGCTGCCGAGTCCCCTCTCTGACAAACTCCTCAATGGGAAGTTGCACGCCTGTTCTAGCACAAATCACTGGAGTATCAGGACTTAGGCACTTGCCGGACTTTCGCTTAGCTAGGAGAACGGTGACCTCACCAGCCTGAAGGCCCAGGCTCGCTTTGTCACGAGACGGCCAGGGTGACGAGAACCCGAGCAGTCCACCATCGCGGCTCTTTGCGTCGAGGTAGTCGTCTTCGATTTCTGAGATAGCAGCCGCCGAGTTGGTGCTTATCACCGAACCAAGGCTCCAAGTGGTCTCCTTGACCAGGTCTCCTAGCGCGTCCCGGGCGGCGAACGGATCCTTGTAGACTTGCTCCGTGATCAGGTCCAGTCCGTCGGCCAGCTTATTCTGCAGCGTACGACGCATGATGTCTTGCGCGCATAGATCGACATCAAATTCAACGGCTGTCTCTTCGATGTCGATCGAGTAGTGCTGCCGAATCGTTGCCACGTTTGGCATCTTGCCCTTCGGCAAGAACACCTCCTCGAACGCGACGAAAATAGTGCGGTCATCGGCAGCAAGGATAAATTCTGCCTCGACCCCCATCGTTTTCGCCTTCTGAAAAGCGGGCACGCCGCCTTGCATAATGCTGTAGATGAGTGCCCGGTCTGGGTGGGTGTCCACTAGGACTCCTGTTCGGGATCGTTGCCCTTACGCCAGTTAAACCCTCTTACGCTGATCGAGTAGAAGCGAGAAGGGTCGACCAGAATAGAACTGACAGATGGGTATTGTTTGATCAGCTCGGGAACCGGAAGGTTCGTTGTGATATAGGTGACGAGCCGGTCGTCGTAGCGACGTCTAATCAACTCTTCGATGATCCGGATGTCCCCGGCCTTGTAACCGCCGGAGGCGAGCTCTGTACCGAGATCATCGATGGTCAGTAGCTGACTCCTTGTCAGCACTTCCCAGATCTCAATCCCATCACTGTTGGTCTCTGTCCACCGCTTCTCATAGGCGTGCTCAATGGAGGATGCTAGGCGGTGATAGCACTGGCCCCCGCGTGCCATGGCGGCCTTGAGCATTATCGATGCCACGCTGGTCTTTCCGTATCCGTGGTTACCCACGAACACGGCACCCTTGCCATTACGCTCATCTCGCGGAAGGTTGCTGATCATGCTGATCAGCTTCACCTTGTGTGAGCAGGTATCCGGGACTCTTTGAACGCTCACCGGCCAGTAGGAGCGTCCGATCCCCGCGTTGCGGAGCATGGCCTTGGTGACCGAGAACGATGGTTCGGGAGAAAGCGGTCGGTGATAGAACTCAAGATCGCCATCAGGCATAACCGTACCTACCCGTTGATCTGAGCACGGACGGCCGCAAACGGATCGTCATCATCATCACCGCTGGTGGTTTTACCCTCACCATCTACGACAGCCGAAGCCTTTCCGTGTCGCTTCGCGTAATTGTCCGCGTAGGCACTGTAGCGAACAGAAGGTGGTGAAATGATGCCCACGCCGATCAGCTGAGCCAGTCGATCGGCGTTGCAGTAAAACTGCTCGTAGTTTGGGTGTGGTCCGCCAGCCCACTTGAAGAACATCTTTGAGCGCTCGATGTTCTCGTAGTCGTCCACGAGTACCTGGATCATCTCGTAGAGCTGCTTCCGGTCGTAGCGCTTCAGGAGCTCGCTGCCCCACTTCATGTATTTCCCATCCGGGGCCTTAGCGAGACCAGCAGAAGGGAAACGGGTGAGAACCACCCTCCTGAAGTGGGTGAAGACCTGCCACGGGTTCTTCGGAACCTCGTCTACCGTCTCGGGGTCCGGGGTCGCCTCCTCGTAGATCTTCGAGGTGTCGGGTGAGATACCCTTGTCGCCGCCTGCGGAGCCTCCTACTGGGCTCCTACTGGTGACCACGTCCTTGATACCAGTTCGTGGTGTTCCCTTGCCCCTGACGCGCTCCAGACGCGCCCGGCGCTCCTCCTCTTGAGCCTTGGATGGCCTAGCCACATCGGTCTCCTTTTCTGACGCAGCGCGGCGTACAGACTCCGGTGCGGCGCGGCGTACAGACATCTGCTCTTGGTCACTTGTTGCGGTAGCGGTCGCGCCGCGCGTACGAGGGGGGACGCCCAAGGCACTCTTGTGCCTTGGTCCGTCCATCCCGTAAGGGATATCTAAGCTCTTCTCTAGAAGTTCATCTGTACCGGGGAGCAGTGGGTTGCCAGTACGGTGGCAACTGGTTGCCAGTACTACTGGCAACTGGTTGCCAGTACGGTGGCAACTGGTTGCCAGTACTACCCCCCCTAGTACTGGCAGTGGGTTGCCAGTACTAGGTGGTTCACCCCCCAAAATTACTGGCAACCCACTGCCAGTACTTGAGTCCGGCAGCCTCACGTTTGCAGCCAGTTGGGTGGCTCCATCATCCCGAGGGTCATCGCTTACGTGCGTCTCACCCTCATCGGCAGGTGTCTCCAGCGTGAACCCTCCGGTATACGTCTCGGGTCGTCCGGTCCGCCTCACGGCCTGTCGAGGTCGATAGGGACGACGCTGGAGGGTTTTCACGCCGCCCGAGGTCTCGACGTAGGTCTTGGCGTCCAAGAGTCGGTTTGAGAGAAGCTCCTCTGGAGACATTATTGGAGGGGTCTCGTTGATGATGTAGACCGGGTAACGGTGGTCGTTGCCCACCGGCTGGATGGAGATCAACCCAGCGCGTTCGAGACTCCGTGTCGAGTTGAAGATGGTGCGCTCCGAGACCTTCATGATCCCTGCGAGGCACTGCTTGGTAAGCCTGCAGATCCTCGGCTCATTCGACTTGGTCTTCCGACAATAGGAGACCATGATCATGAATAGTCTTAGGTCGTTGCTGGTGATGTCTGGAGACCTAATGATGTCGTCAAAGACCTGCGAGAACAGGCGGGTCGGCTTCTTGTTGTCGCTCACTTCGCACCCGCGCTGGCCAACTGTCTAAGGAGACTGTACCCGTTGTCCAAGTGAAGCACTTCGATGTGCAACCAGGTTGAACCTTTGTCGACGCTGAGAAGCTCTAGCCCTACAAGCTTCTTCAGACCCTTGCGGACCGTAGAGACGCTGAAGTGGGTCTCCTTGGCGAGCTGGTCATAGCTGCCGTAGTCAGAGGGGTTGTGGTAATGAGTCCGATACTCGGCTGCGACGAAGAGGTAGATCAGCTTCTCTGAAGCTGTCAGGCCTGCATCACGAATGATGCGACCCGTTACCTCCGTCAGCGGTCTACGCCTTGGCAACGAACTGCTCCGACGAGCTATTAAGCGTGATCAACCCGGTGTAGGGACCGCGCCTACTCTCGCGGGAGATAAACCCACGCTCCTCAAGTCGGACGAGCACTTCGGCCACTGTTCGCTTGGCGAGGCCGGTTCGATCGGCGATACCATCAAGACCATCGTCGATTTCTTTCGACTCGGTGCACAAGTCCATCAGGACAGCGAACACCCTAACCTCAGACGAGGACAGAGTCCGATCGCTTACAAGTTGTCGAGGGACACGAAGATACCCATGTTCGCTGATAGACACACGAACCTCTAATCGATGAGTATTTTGTTGAACCTGGGCGTTACAGCCCAAGGGGCGAGTCTAGAAAGACTGGCAAGAATTGCAAGTCTTTCTCTTAAGACATCACAAACCAACAGCCGCAACTGAAGACACAGCTTCGACTTTTATCGGGACCGCCAGGCTGGTCTTGCGGTGATGACGTGTGACCGCCAGTTAACCGTGCTTCTAGGGAGACGACGGGCGCCGATAATACGACGGAGTTCGATAGCGTTGGTGAAGTGACCACCTCGAACCACGCAATCCAACAGATGGTCGAACTGGCACGACAGATAACCGCCGTCCAACGACGGGCCGTGCACCAGGTCAAGTGTGTGGAGCTCGAATGCCCCTGACTCGTAGTCGATGAACCCTCGCGATGAGAACGTGACTAACCCCTGAGTGATGAGATTACGCCAGCGAGCGAGATCGCCATGAAACCCGACATCCACCATTATCCCAGGCTCCCCTGGCGGCTCGCCTGATGCCTGTCTCAGGACCCGACTCGAATCCCCAGGCACGTCCGCGCTGTTGTGCGTCGGGGGTGTATGGAAGATCTGAGGCGACGGCTGACGGCCAATAGGATCGGACGGACGGCATTGTGAACCAGGTGAATTCTCCGATGAGAGATCGGTTGGCCGGGGCGCGACCCTGTAGACATCTTGATTCTTGTTCAAGCATGGCCGCAGTAGCGGCTCGGATAAAGCTGTCGTCTCTGGAGAGGAGAGGGGTCCACTTCTCGACGAGGCTTGCGATGATGGAGTCGGGGTGAAGGTGGGCTGGAAAGATTGTGCTAAGTGCGGCACCTCCAGGCCGCCCTCGTTCCAATTCCGTCATCTGGCTCGTCGAACAGGCGCGGATCTCTGATGACGATACTGGCTGTGTCACAGGGCCAGCTGAGGCCTCGGACCGCGACTCTGACGCCACCGTTGTAGGCTCTGTGGATTCTGGCGAGCTCCCGCTCCCAGATTTCACGTGGGTAGATGCGACTGCTGTTGATGGGATGGATACAGGTGAACGGGCGGCTGATACGAAAGGGTGGTCACCTCGCTCTCCAGGCGGATCGGAGTCCACAATCTGTTGGTGCTGAGCTGAGCTGTTGCCAGATTCGTTCTGCGTGCCAGGGCACGTGGGGGTAGGACGGTCCTCTGATACAAGCTCCTGGATCTGAAGATCGTTCAGGAACACGGTCATCGTAGGGTCCGGGCAGACCTCGCCATGAGCGACGAACCCGCTCACCGGAGCACCAGACGTGTTCTCGGACCACATGCAGCGCGTCCACTCGAAGACATTGCCGCAGTTGTCGTGGAGGCCCCAGTTGTTGGGGTCCTTCAGACCAACAGCCTTGTGCCCCTCTTCCCAGTCTCCACCGAACCAGGCGATCTTCTCTAGATCACTGTCGTTGTCTCCGTTCGGATAGCGAGTGGTCGTGCCAGCCCGTGCCGCGTATTCCCACATAGCCTCTGACGGGAGCTGAAAGCCGCACCTTTCACCCTTCGAGTTCCAGAGCCAGGACTGATACGCCTTCTCTACCGGCTCAGAGAAGATCAGCGCACCGAACTCGCTGATGTCCACCTCACCATCGCTACGACGTGTGATGGGACCAAAAGGCGTGAGGTCGGCGATTCCGAATTCGACATCAAGCCACCGCACGTAGTCGGATCGCTTGTCGCCCTTTCCCACCCGGAAGAGGGCGTTGAAGCGCCTCGCGAAGTCGATGCGATTGATCCAGTCCTCGACCTCGCGACACCGGTCCCAACTGACGGACTCGACAGGGTGGTCGCCCCAAAGCCGTTCATGATCGTCCGCTAGGTCCAGACGCACGGTGTCTGGAATTGATGGAACGCTTCGAGAGTCCTCTGATGTCGAGAACTCGGGGTGCAACTCCTCGACCATTGCCCTGGTAGGGAAGTGGGATGGAAACTCACCCGTGACCCGATGCCACTCGCGGCCGGTCCACGGATATTTTGCCATCAAGAATGGCTCGTCGAAGACCCTCCGAACTGGAGCTGGAGGGTCCTCGTTTTCGTCTTCCTCATCGTCTTCGATGTCCTCGTCTTCGATGGATCGAGTAGGGCCCATCATGAACTCGCCGGCCGGGAGCAACACGAAGAGCATCCCGGTTGTCTTGTGACGAAACTCGGCAAGTCCCTGAGCATTCAGCCCCGCCGCCGAGTAGAGGGTCGTCTCCTCTACTCGAAGGTGGTAGGGGATTTCGGCCCCAGACCGGCTAATTGCTGAGATCAGCTCTAGAAGATCATCGTGGGTTCTAGAGGAGTTGCTGTATCGGCGTTCTGCGTCGCGCAACCTGGCATCAGACATATGCTGCTCCTAGACGTAGACCTTTTACCCGAAAAGGGAGAAGAAACCTCGCTTTGCTCCGGTGATGACGACTGTGAAGCTGGCGCTGTTGTTCAGGGTGCGTCCGTCGACCACCAGCCGCACCAGCCCCTTGACCTTGTTGCGGCCCAGATCACTGGTCGTCCAGGTCAGCCGGTGGCGAAGACCGTCCGGGGATGTCGCGTAGCGCTGGGCCACACCCCTCAGGGCGCAAACCTTCCACGACCTACCACCATCGAGCGAGTAGTCGATTGAGACCGTAACGGGCCGCGAATCGCTGTTACGCAGCACAAAGGTGAGCTCCAGGTCGCCCTTTCCGGCGAACGACCCCTCCTTGAACCAGGCGTAGGTCAGGCCGGTGCTCGCGATGTCGTGGGTCTGACCGCCGACCGACCCGCTGAGCTTGAGGAGCTCGTCGCTGTTGAGCGGGCCGCGAAGGTAGCTGTAGGCCCACCGAATCTTGGTCACGGCATGATCGCCGGCTCGCTTGAGCACCAGGAAGTGACGCTGGGGGATCGCCGACAGCGTAGCCTGATCGACGTTCCGGTTCTCCAGCTCCTTCTTGAGGTCGCGGGCGCAGTCCCGAGGACGAAGGTTCCCGAGGAACCAGGTACCGACGTTGGTCAGCGCCTTGTAGTCCATGTCGTTCGGGTTCTGAGTCCCGATCAACATGCCGATACCCTGAGCACGGCCCTGCGCCAGGAGGGTGCAGATCGGCTTCTTGGTCGGGGGATTCTTCGGGTAGGGCGGCAGGTAACCGCGCGCCTCATCGATTACGACGAGCAGCTTCAGCTTGTTGCTCGCCGGCATGCGGAACATGTAGTCGACAATCGATGACAGCAGCATCGCTGCGAAGAACTGCCGCTCGTTCTCGTCCAGGTGGCGCAGGGTGAACACCGACACCTTGGGCTTGTCGGATCCTACATACCTGTCGACCGACAGGGGACCACCGTCTAGCCACTTGGCCGCCTGACGGCGGAAGCCGACAATGGACCGCGCGATCTGCATCCGGCGCTTCTTCGGGAAGAAGTCGTCCAGCTTAAGACCATCGATGGTCTGGAACTTCGCGGGCGGGTTGTTGAGCACGGCGGCCCAGGTCTCCAGTCCGGCGGGGGTTTGCGTCTGCCAGGCGTCGACCACGACATCGGTCAAGAGCACGTTTGCCGGGTCCGTCATGGGGTCGGCCGTGTGCCCGATCGCGCTAAGGATCGATGCGACAAGCGATGCGGCCCGATCACGCAGCGCCTGCTCGCTGTGATCCCCAACCGGACGGTCAAAGGAGGCCAACACGTTGACGGCCTGTCCGCCACCCTGGGTCTTACCCGGCGCGTAGATGGTGACCTCGGCTGAGTCTTTCCACCTCTTGACGTTAGGTGCCAGGTGACCAAGCTCATCACGGGCGCGCTCCGCCGCCTCTACTGGATCCTTGCCGTCCTCCATCCAGGGGGTGAACTCCTCGCTGGTCAGGTTGGGGAATGCGAGCGCCAGGTTGGTGAGGTCGCCCTTAGGATCGATCACGATCGCAGAGGCACCGCTGAGGACAGCCTCCTCAATGATGGCGACCGTGGCTCCGGTCTTACCCGAGCCCGTCTTCCCCAGAACCACACCGTGGGTCGTAAGGTCAGCCGGGTCAATGGTCAGCTGCGATCCATCGTTCGTGTATCCGATCAGCATGGTCATAGTCTGTTCTGCCTTTTAGGTGATCTCGGGTATCACCTGATAGGCGAACTGGTGCGGATGCATCGAGTTATCCGAAGGGGATCAAGCCGTGGCCATGAACATCAAGGAATTTTTCAAGGCGAGGGACGACTCTGATCGAAGAAGTCGGTTCAACCCTAACCGTAACCTTCGGCTGTCCTATGTTCGTACGGAGCCAAAGGGATGGCCGCTGACACGGCCTGCCACCAGTATCGAGTGGGCGCATGTGCTCAAGGTTATGATCATGCGCCGCGTCCCGAAGTCGGGACCGATACATCAGATCAAACTGATCCGGTACGTATCAGAGGACTTGTTGGCCGCCAGCGCGGCGGGCAAGATCTACGTAGACAATGACTTCGTCGAGATGCGAAGGGTCATGGGAGTCTTCGAGAACATGTGCGGACGAGATAGGACGCTGCGCACAGCCCCTTTCATGGAGGATCCGGATATGGCCTATGAAGCACCAGCTGTTTACAGAACGGACGCGGCAGATCGCTGGCTGGAGAGGGTCCCGGTCGTCGTTATGGCGGTTGTGAACCAACTCCCAACTACGAGTGTACTCGACATGATGGTCCAGGCATTGTTGGATGATGAGTAGGGAACCCATCCCCCGAGTGGACCACCGTTTTTGTGGTTTTGATGATCTTCCAGCTCCCTGAGCTGGGTAGCCCTAGCACGGCCGACGCGACGGCCTTTAGCGCGGCGTCCTCGCTGGTGAACGCCCCAGCATTGCAGAGCAGGACCCCACGTCGACTAAACAGGAGCAGGGTGTAGTTGACATCGTTGGGTTGATCCACATCAGGTCCTTGTCATATCTCAGCCAGCTTGTCCAGGATGTTGATTTGTTTGGCCGTTGGGCGTGGTACGGAATCCGACACGAACATCGGCGTGTTGAAGTCTACTGTGATGCCACCCTCTGGGTGGCGCGCGTAGGCCTCGCAGTGACGGATGGCTTGTAGCACGTCCCAGGCAATCTTGCCCCTCTCCGAAGGGCAAGAGGATATTCCGTAGGAGTGACTTGGTCCGCCGGTTAGGTCTGGGAAGATGCTCACTTTCACCTCCTCCATGAGGGCCTCGATCTTGCCTACGTCGATGTCTTGGCAGAAGAACTGCTCCCTGATGGTGTGAAATTGTCCGATGTGGATCCGGGCGAGCACGTCAAGCGCGGTTACGACCACTCGTGCCTGCTCAGGGGTGAGGGTCACTCGGATAAAGTAGTTCTCGTCCCGTTGGGTCATGGACGATTTATACCGCGTACGGTTGTCGGAGGCGCCAGGTAGAAGAACAGTGAAGGGGTGCGGGAAATGAGCCAACCGACTAGAGACCCTAAGGTGGTGGCGAAAGCGGCTGCTAAGGCTCTATCGCGCGAGTATGAGGCCTCGCTGACCGACGAGCAGAGGCAAGACCTCGCCAAATGGTGGATGCTTAGCATGGCTCGAAGAGAGCCAATCCGCACAACATCAACTGATACTTCGGAGTCGGGGTTGACCGAGAGCTACGAGCCCGCGAAGGCGTTCGCCGAGCTACCTTCTGCGGTGCAGAAGCAGGTCAAGAAGCTCCTGTCGCAGTACAGCACCGATAAGATCTATGACATTTGCCTGGGCCTAGCGCCTCGTATTCGTAGTTTCGTCAAGCGTATCTGGAAGCGAGAGGACAAGAACGGCGAGGACTGGCCCACTATTGCGAGTGAGATGGCTGAGACAGCTCACAAGATCCTGATGCATCGGATTGACATCGTCCTTTTCTTCGGTGTGTGTGGAGCGAGACGGTGAGGTGCCATCCGAGGATCGGATGTGTCGGATGACTCAGGCCAGACGCGAGTGCGATGCGCTTCTGACCGTCTTCGCGCATTATTTCACCATCGGATCTAGCACGAAGCTTGCGGCTAACTGCACTACTTACGCGATGGCAGATAACAAGGCACAGCTCCTGGGCGGGCTGATCGATGTTGTCGACTCCGGGCGAATCGATCCACAGCGAAGAAGATCTCGGGTCAACGCCGCCATGAACCTAATCAAGACCAACGGCTGGAAAATGCCTGAGAGAGATAAGTGATCTAGTGGCTAAGCGGAAAAAGAAGAAGAGCGCCGTTGCCGGACTGATGGATCTCATGGATGATGAGGTCGTAGAGCCGGTTTCTGATCAAGCTTCTGAGCCGGCGCACGCCGCTCCGAAGAAGGAGGCCGCTGTAAGCGCTCCAGGAACCTGCGGAGTGTGCAGCCAGATCAGGACCATCGCCTACTACGATGCCGACGAGAACTTGGAGCTACCTGGTCACCCAGATCGAATCGATCGACCGATCTGCGTTGACTGCGCCGCCGACTACGAGCTTCGAGATAAATGCGCTTACGCTGTTTTTGCGGCTATGCGCGTCGCGCTAGAGAAGCAGGGGCTGGGGGCTTACGAGGTGGATCAAGCGATTCAAGTCGCCTGGAGGTCCTTCATGGTCGCCAGTGATAGCGCCGCCCTCATCAAAACCGCCAAGCAGCTCAAGGTCAATCACCCCTGGCTGAACAAGAAGTGATCCCTCCCTTAGTCTAAGGGGAGAAGGTAGTCTCCATTTAGGAGGCTACCAAATGCGCTGGACAGCACTTTTCCTGCTAATGATGCTGGGAGTGGTTCCAGCGTCAGCTCAGTGTGGGCCGACACCGACACCGACACCGACACCGACACCGACACCGACACCGACACCGACACCTCCCAGTGTCGAGCCTGACGATGCTGTAGAACCAAAATCCGAGAAGGCTCCGGATGAGATCGTTCCGGTTATCCCGGGAACCAGGCGGATGACTACTAAGGTGGCCTTTGTTGTGGACACCTCTGGCTCTATGGAGACGCAAGGTCGAGCCGGAATGGCGATCACGTTCGCCAGGTCGATCCTAGGTCAAGAGGGAGACGATCTGCTTGTCTCCATGTACGCCTTCAAGGAAGGCTACGCCAAGTGGCCGGGTGTAAAGCCAGATCCAAAGGAGGCTCGGCTCGGCCCTCCACCACCGGAAGGTTGGACTGAGTTTCCCGGTGTTCCTCAGTTAGAGAGTGCCCAGGAATGGTTGAACGCACAGGGATCAAGTGGCGGAACCAATCCTATCGGTGCGATCACGGCGGCCCTCAACTCTTCGGTGACCAACCTCACCGTCGTGTTGATCACGGACGGTGAGTTCGAGGGCACATCATTCCTAGCAGCTATAGCTGCTTGTCAGACAGACCGAGTCAAGAAGAAGCTTGGTCGAGCTGTGATTTTTATCATCGGAACGGGTGCTGATGCCGCAAAGGTTCCACATCTTGTTCAGGTGGCGAAGACCGAGGGCGGCGGATTGCACGTAATTCGGCGGCCCGAACAGCAGAAGAAGTGATGAAAAGAGCGCCGGGAGTCGAACCCGGGAGACCACCCATGGTGTCCTGTCTAAGTCGGACATGGGTGTGTAGTCGACAACCCTGAAACCAGTTAGCCAGGCAGTCTCGCATACGAGGTGCTAACGAGCAGGCGGCCCATTTGCACGACCCAACTCTCCCTCGACGTCGCTTTCATTATGAGCCCAACCAGTAACAGGTATCACCACGCCGCCACCTTACGGCGTCTCCGCTCTTGTTGATGCCAGGAACTCTCATCCTGGGGAGGCTTGACGATTTTCTAAAATCGCCACTTACCCGGACTTACACCGGTCCACCGGCCCTAGCACTAGTGTTGCTCAAGAAACCTTCTCCCTCGTCCCCATTATCGCCCCTGACGGGGTCTATTAGTTCGAGGCATCCAGTCCCTGCACCGGTCGCTAGGGGATCGGCACGCGGCCGTCATTCCGCGCTTACACCAACAGAGGTAGCGTAGCTCGGAAACATCCACTTCCAGTGGATTACCGCCCCACCTCTACCTCCATTTTACCCCGAACCGACGAGGGCGTCGTGTCGTACGAGGGTCGATCAACTCATCCAGGACTGTTCTCTCTTCGAGGATCAGACCAGCGGAAAAGCCGAGAGCTTGAGCGACCAAGGCGACATCGCGCAACCGCACGTCTTGATGTCCGCGTAAGACGTCCCTGACCGTTCGACAGCTAATACCAAGGATCCGAGCGAGTTCCCGGGGCTTCAGGCCTCGATCTTCGAGCTCGGCGCGGAGCAGGGCGGGTCCAGGCATCGGTGTCCCTCCGCAGCCATCCTATCCAACACTCCGGGCATCAGTGCGAGCTTGGCCGCCTTTATGGAGAGATAGTGTCTAACCGGCACGCCGTCGATGAAGATCCCCCATACCTTCTTGCTCTTACGGTATCGGATCTCACCGTTGGTGACCTCAAGCGACTTGAAGGGGGTGACCACGCACACCACGTATCGCGTCCGAAAGCGTCTCTTGCTGCGTCGGCGCAGCACAAATGAGCCTACTGGGTGTGCATTCCGATCGATGTAACGATCGTTGCTGCGGAAGAAGTCTACCCAGTGAAGAGTCGGGTGCTGCTTGATGTCCTCGTGCCAGTCCGTGAGGTTGTTCATCGGCTCGTCCTGTCCCAAGTCAACGCCCGGTATAATCTGATCAGCACCGGAGTTGCCATGTCTTCTACCCTAGATCAGCGTATCCGAAGCGTCGAAGCTATCCTGGGCTTCGAACTTCGCAGCTACCAAGACCAGGCCCTTCGGGCTTTAGGTGCCGGGAAGAACGTCATCCTTCACGTTCCAACTGGTGGCGGGAAGGAAGGCTACTTTGTGCTAGACTCTCTTTCAGAGGAGGTCGGTGTATGAGCCCGATAGAGGGTCGCATTGAGTCGGTGGAAAGGCTTCTGGGATTCCAGGTCAGGTCATACCAAAGGCAAGCCCTCACAGCCCTGGGTCAGGGCAAGAGTGTGATTCTTCACGCTCCTACAGGCTGCCACGCGCCTGGTCAGCTGATTCTGATGCACGATGGCTCGACCAAGAAGGTCGAGGACATCAAGAAGGGCGACCTTCTTATGGGGCCCGATAGCAAGCCCCGTCGCGTTACTAGGCTGATTCGCGGTCGCGGTCGAATGGTCAAGGTCCACCCGAAGAAGGGCGAGCCGTTTGTGGTCAACGAGGATCACATCTTGACGCTCGTCCGGACCGGCGTGGTCAGGACTCCGTCTGATGGTTCCAGGAAGCGTCGAGACTTGGGAGGTGAGCTCATCGACGTCAAGGTCAAGGACTGGGAGACCTGGTCATTGACCCAAAAGCACATCCACAAGCTCAAGCGTACAGGCGTCACTTTCCGTAGTCGAGCGCCACTCCCATTGGACCCATATACGCTCGGCATCATCATCGGAGATGGGTCTATCAAGGACGGTACTCCTGGGGTCACCACCGCTGATTCTGAGATCGAAGAGGTTCTTGTGGCCTGCGCTGAGCGTCGGGGCCTTTACATCAGAGAGGAGGTTAAAGCGGGAAATGCGGCTACGACCTATCGCTTGTCTTCTGGGCACCGGAAGCAAAGGGGCCGTGCCGGCGGAACGAACTCACTGACTAACGATCTTCGCCAACTCGGTCTCTGGGGCAAGGGTAGTTCGGACAAGTTCATTCCGGGGACCTACAAGGTTGCTTCCAGAAAGAGCAGACTCGATCTCCTCGCAGGGCTCATCGACGCGGATGGCTATCTACATCACAACAACCACGTCCTAACTACTGCTAGCGAACAACTCGCAGCAGACGTTGCTTTTGTCGCCCGGAGTCTTGGGTTCGCAGCCTATATCTACACCACCTCGAAGAGGTGCCAGACTGGCTACGAGGGCGACTACTTCAGGGTCTCTATTACTGGCGACAACTCCATCATCCCTTGCAGGCTTGAGAGGAAGACAGCCTCTCCGAGAGGCCAGGAGAAAGACCCTACGAGGACGGGCTTCACGCTTGAGGATGTTGGAGAGGGAGAGTTCTACGGGTTCTCCCTTACCGGTGATGGTCGATTCCTGCTCGGTGATTTCACCATCACCCACAACAGTGGTAAAACCGTGGCCTTCCAAGGTGCGCCATACGTGTCTCCGCACCCGGGGATAACGGTAATCCTCTACCCTCTTCGCGCCCTGGTGAAAGACCAGTCGCGACGGTTCAGCGAGCTTGGGCTCCCCAGCGTGACGCTCTACGGTGAGACTCCGACCACCGAGCGGGCCGCAATCTACGACAAGATCCTCTCAGGCTCTACCAAGATTCTGCTCACGACGCCTGAGTCCTTCGACATGAACAGGAAGTTGCAGGACGTCCTCAGGCAGCGCGGCGTGTCTGTTTTGACCGTCGATGAGGCTCATGCCTATGAGGAGTGGGCTGATGGATTTCGGCCCACCTACCGTCGGGCCGGAGCCGTCGCGAGGAGTGTCGGCGTCAAGCAGTTCCTGCTGTGCTCCGCCACTCTTACCGGTAAGGGCTTCCGAACCGCCTGCGACACCATCGGAGTGTCCAACTGGACCATCGTTCAGATCCCTCCACTGCGCTCGAACTTGATCTACAGGGACCTGAGCCAGCCTGAGAGCGAGATCCTCTGTCGGGCCGTAAGGGGCGATGGGCTGGAGGCCCCCGGGATCGTATTCTTCACGACCGTCAAGCGTCTGGAGGAGACGGCGTCCTTCGTTGAGACAAAGACTCGCCGGAAGGTGCTTCGTTATCACGGCGGCATGGCCGGCAAGGCGCGTCGAGAGGCACAAGAAGAGTTCATGACCACCGATACCTGGATCTTTGCGACCAAGGCATTCGGTATGGGAATCGACAAGGACAACATCCGGAACATCATCCACTGTCAGTTGCCGAGCTCGGTTCTGAGCTACGCGCAGGAGTGCGTTCACGGCGACACGCCGGTGATGACGTTGAACGGAAACCGCCCAGCGCGAGACATCAAGGCGGGCGACCAACTGGCCGGCTACGACCCGGTTACTGGTGAGGTGGTTCCGGCAGTCGTTAAGGAACTCTACCAGGGCAAGACGGGTGACTGGCTCGCCGTTCGGACCTCGGCTGGTGATGAGATTGTGGTGACGAAGAATCATCCGTTCATAGTGAACGGTGGTGAGGTCCGTGCGGACCAACTCAAGGTCGGTGAACGCTTGGCGACGCTCAGCAGTTCCGCTCAGGTTGACCGTCCAATGCTTACGGCCGACTGTCTGATTGCCGATCAGACGTTCGCTCAGGTCGAACCTGGTCTTATCGATGCTCTTCGAGACAAGCTGTCTCCGACCGAGCTCGGTCAGATGTTCGGACTCTCTCGCCACCACGATTACTCCAGCTATCGTCGTGGTAAGGCGATCAAGCTCTCTGGACTGCAGGCCGCCGGCGACGCTGCTGGTATGCCTCGGCAGCAGATCTATAGTCGCGTTCTTGCGCTGAAGTCCCGGAGTGGGAAGCCTGTTCGACTGCCTCTCACGCTCGATGACGCCGAACTGGGGTGGTTCGCCGGTATCGTGGCGACTGACGGCTACATCTACCGGTCGGACAAGTCAGGGTTCGGTAGTTGGAAGATCAAGCTCACGAATACGAATCACGCGATCGTTGACAAGTTCGCCGGAATCGTGAAGCGGTTTGGACTTCACTGCCACTCTTACATCAGGACTCATCGATCTGACGCGTTGTCGAAGCGCCCGGCTCACTGCGCCGAAGTTTCGAGCCCTGTGCTCTGCGACCTACTCAACCATCTCGGTATCCACGATGGTCGCAAGAGCACGACCGTGTCTTGTTCTGAAACCGCGCTGAGTGCTGGAAAGCTGTTCAAGGCCGGCTTTGCGGCGGGTGTCATCGATGGCGACGGGAACCTGAGTCCTCCGAGGAGCAGCAAGCCACAGGGTAAGGTGCGGTTTCACACCGCGTCCTGGCGCTTTGCATCGTGCTTCGCCAAGCTCCTCCATAGTCTTGGTATCCACGTTCGGTTGTCGACCGAGGACTACTTAGACAACGCGCACATCATGAAGTGCTCAGTCGATTCCGGCTACAATGGCGAGATCGGGCGTTTTGAGTCGCTGCGGCGGTTCGCGGACTCCGTTGCCCCGCATCTGGTCAAGCGGATGTTTCCGGTCAAGCTGATGAGCACGGATGCACGCGAGAGCATTGGACCGATCATCGTTTCCAGGGTCATCGAGATCCGCGAGCTCAGCACGGATCTGCCGGAGTCGACGTTCAACTGGCGTGTGGAGCCGCACCATCTTCTCTGGACCGCGAACACGCTGACTCACAACTGCGGAAGAGCTGGTCGTGACGGTTACGAGTCCAACTGCTTCTTGACACAGGAGGAGCACGGCCAGTCGGCCCACTTCCTCATTGATATGAGCGTGCCGTCTATCGGGCATGTTAGGAAGGTGTGGAACGTTCTGCAGGTCATCGCGCTCGACTGGCCCGGTTGGTTCGAGGTTGATTGGCCGGATGTGGCGGCCCGAACCGGTCTGAGCCTTCCGGCTGTTCAGGCCTGCGTCAGCTGGCTTTTCACCGGGAAAATGATCGAGAAGAAGCAGAAGCGGTTGGCGTGGAAGTTCACCATTCATGACGAGTCCGACGCCAAGGCGATCAAGTACAAGCGGAAGACCCCAGAGCTCCTCGATGCGCTTCGTGGAGAGGCGATGGTCGATCAGGGGCCCGCTGTGTTCGAGCTCAAGCCAGACGTCTTGTCCGAGGTAGTTGGACAGCACTTCTCCAACTGGCAGGCCAAGCTTAGGAAGATGAACGAACTTGACATCATCCGGATCGAGGAGCCCCCGAAGGGGAGATCCAGTTACCGGTTCCTGCACGGCTCGTTCCACTTCGCCCAGGGGCAGAAGCAGTTGGAGAAGGCCCGGTCCAGTGCCTTCGAGCGGCTGGCAGCCATGCGAGACCTTCAGTCGTGTGCGGCCCACAAGCGTCGAGACTTGATCGAGGACGCGATCTCTTTGAAGCTCCCTCCCATGGAGGGCCTGGAGATCCTAGACACCGATCACACCGAGCCGGACCACACCGCCGAGCAGAAGGTCACCAAGCGACCTGTCATCAAGGCGGCGAAGCTAGCAGATGATGATCCGTTTGCCGAGGACGACGAGTTCATCGTCCCCTTCTAGTACAGAGAGACAGCCACGACCTGTGGTCGTGGCTGTCTCTTCCACGTTAGCGGTGTTGGCTAGTTAGCCGACACGTCGGCCGAGTTGTCGGCCGACACGCTCGACGCGGTAGCCTCGGCGAAGTAGTGCAGGCCACGACGCTTTCCCTCGGTCCGGATCTCACCAGCCTCGCGGGCCGAGTTGAGGATGCGACGGATCACAGCCTGGGGCAGGCTTACCGCCCCCTCGATGTCCGTCATGTTGCAGCCGGCGTTGCTGCGGACGAAAGAGAGCACCACGTCCGGCCTGACTGGCTTCCGCTTGGTCTCCTTGACCAAGGCGATCTTGGGGGAGTCCCCCTTCTTGGCCACCTTCTTGGCAACCTTCTTGGTCACCTTCTTGGCAACCTTCTTGGCCACCTTGGCCTTCTTCTCGACCTTCTTCTTGGTCGACGGCTTGGTGCGAGGCGCGTTCTTGGTGGTAGTAACCGACCCGCCGCCTACGGCGATGGCAGTGGCCCGTTGGGCCACGTAGGTTGCACCTGCCTTGAACACCTTGGGCATCTGCTTCGCCATCTCTGGCGTCGCCGTGAAGACAACGTATCCGTTCGAACTACTCACTGAGAATCTCCTCCTTTGAGGGACTTGATTACGGGTGCTGGAAATCAACACCCAAGATCGCCGACCATTCGGCGGTTATTGGAGACGGGAGCCCGTAGCCCTCGTCATGCCTGATGGTTTACGCATCCCACTCACTAGGACTCTACATCTACTAATCGATCGTCACCAGTAATACCGGGACTTTTTACGACAAATCAGATGCGGTCCATCAGTTAATCTTGCAGAACACCTACCTGGTTGACCTCTTCGAGGTTCTTGAGGGTCGCGACGACCTCTTGGTTGACCGCTTGGGCCGCACCTGCATCTGCTTCGTGCGGGCGTAGCTGATACGCTTCTTGTCCTCCCGAAGGGATCGAATCTCGTTGAGTTGACCCTCGATGAAGGTGGCCCACTTGTCACCACGGTCGCCCCGGTCTCTGGCGATCAGGAACTCGGTCCACAGGACGCGGGCCACATCCGAGAGCGGTTGGCCGCGCTCCACGGCGTAGGCCCTCAACTTATCGGCGATCACCTCGGGCACGGCTGCGCCGAGATGCGCCAGCGGTCTCGGGAAGAGGCGCCCCAAGGGGGCTGTCGCTATCTGCTTGTCACTGGCCTCGTGGATCTCAAGCCGCACAAGCACCGTTACGGTCCTACCACGGGCCTCCTCAGACCGCCTGGCGCGGTTAATCGCAGCTCCGTAGTGGTCGAGCTCGGATTGGGTAACCTCGATTGAGGTGGACTCCAGTGAGTAGTTGAGGTGCATCTCGTTCATCGTTCCTTTGTTGATTTCGGGCTAATCTGACGGTTTTATACCGCCGATGGTGTTGGGATCGCCTAATGACCGGGTGGATTATCTGGTTTTTCGGCTGGACTTTAGGCACCAACTCCTTTCAGCACAAGAACTTGAGAAATCTCCGGAAAGGCTTGTTATCCAATCCGAGATCGCTATAACAGGGGCACTCAGCAGTTGCTGGGGGTCGTTTCGCCTCTTACGAGTGGTGTGCGGTCGTGACTGGGACGGACTTCAGCTTCGGCTAAAGTAGACAACGGTTGAGGGTGACGCCCAGGAGTCCGAGGTAATGCTCACTCCGAGGAAACGAGCTCGCTGAGGGTAAGGCCCTCAGAGGCGACACCAAGGCGGGGATGCGGCGCAGGGACCGGGTAATGCCGACCAGGTGGTAAGCGACTAGCGCTACGAATTACACTCTCAAAGTGTGGAGCGTAGAGCCGAAGGCAACTGATGGGATACGGAGAGAGGCGGATCAGGGAAACCTGATCCGCCTCGCTTCATTTTGCTCAAACGGTGGGAGTCTGGTAGCATCACTTAGCAGAGCGATGTGGTTGTAAGACCCGTAGGAGCAAAGTGATGTCTGGATTTGCAGTCAGCGGCGAAGAGTCCGACCAGGTATTGGTTCCGTCCAGCCACTCGACTATCAACCACACAGGAATCCCCGGCGTACCAGCTGCCGAGACCTTCACCAGCGGTGTTCACGCCTCTACTGACCACACGGGCATAACCGGCGTCAACAACTTCGACTCGACACTACACGCATTGACGGACCATTCTGTTATTCCTGGTGCAAACGGTGGCCTGGCCGTGGGTACGTCCACGACGGTGCCCGCCAACACCCTCACCGCCGACGGCCACATGCTGATGATCTCCTTGCGCGGTACGGGCACTTTAGGGATGTCCAACGTCACGCTCAACGGGCAGGTCATCGCGCAGTCCGTGGCCTCTCTAGGCGGGGACCCTTGGGGTGGCACCCTCCTCGTCACCCGCACCGGTGGCTCGTCAGGCTCGGCGACAGGCGCAGTAAGCGACGCCAACAACGGGCGAAGCTGCGTGGGCGTTGGCGGCGTGGGGAGCCTGAACTGGGGCGGCGCGCAAGTCATCGCCGTCAACGGCGGTGCGACCATCAGCGCCGTCGCCCTGGTCGCGTTCCGCTAGCGTCGTGGCGGATGTGTCTGTAGAAGACCGCCTAGTAGTCCTCGAACTCCGCGTGTCCTTCTTCGATGAGGGTATCGCCTAGGCTTTTCCAGCCACCTCCGGCCTTGTACAAAACCACACAGAGCCACCGGCCGTACTTGCCCTTGCTCCCGTTCTTGAAGGACCAGATTCGGAGTTTCTGACCGACGCCGAGGAGTTCCTCAGCGCGGGCCCTGGCTAGGGCTCCTAGCTCCCTTTCCGGACCGCGCGTCTCCCACGCGTCCACACAGTCATCACTCTTGTCGTCTGGCGTCAGCACCGCGCCCTCGGCTAGAAGCCGACAGTAGGCTCGCACATCAATCTCGAAGCCGACGTCTATGCGAAGTCGGAAACTGTCTCCGTCTATGACGCCCTTGAGTTTGCCCATGTCTGGCACCACCTCGGCCTCACGCCAAGGTGTCGCGAAAGGGGTTGTCTCTTCGTCTGTCCATAGCTTACCCATGACTGGCCTCCAGCTAGGTGCAGGCTACATCAGTTTTAGGGCGGTAGAACAGACACATGGACCTCAAGACGCGAAAGTCGGTTATTCGTAAGCTGAGGGGCATGCTGGTGCGCTGGCCTCCGGCTTCAGTTGATGAGGCCTATGACGTAGGTCGCCTCGCCGCCTGCCTACTCCCAGACTGGCTGGAGTCTGAGCACAGGACGTTTGATGAGTTCCTGTACGAGCATGGATGGAGGTCGAACGTCGCTGAGCGCGCAGCCTGGCTCGCGCACAACTACTACGAGGTGCCGTCACGGGGTATCTGGCGCCAATTGGACTTCTACCAGATAACCCGTGCGGCTCAACTCACTCAGGTTGATTGTCGCGAGCGGTTGCTCGCGTGCGGTATCAACGTGCTTGATTTGATGGCGATGATCTAGACGGCGGCCGCGACACCGATGCAGACTGTCTGGAGGATCCGAGCGCATACGCGATACGGATCACAGTTGGCTCCGGGCCGCCGATCTTCGATGTATCCGTAGCCATGCTGGGCTACTTGGGCTGGAATGCGAATTGAGCAGCCACGATCGCTGTCCCCGACCTTGAACGTGTTGATGTCGCACGTCTCGTGCTTGCCGGTCAGGCGCTGCTCCAGGCCGAAGCCGTAGTCCTTGATGTGCTCATCGTGAACCTCCGACATCGCCTTGATCGCCGAGGCGATGGCTGACTTGCCAGTGCCGGGATCGCGCATCTCCTTCGTGGAGAAGTTAGTGTGCGCGCCCGCGCCGTTCCAATCGCCCTGCTCAGGCTTGCAGCTGAGCGTGGCTGAGATGCCGTAGTCCTCACCTAGACGGAACAGAAGCCAGCGCGCGAAGATCAGGTGGTCCGAGACAGTGAGAGGGTCAGCCGACTCATTCGTGAAGCCGGGGCGATGGCCTATCTGAAACTCCCACTGACCGAGCATTACCTCGGCGTTTATCCCGTAGATCATCAGGCCGGCTCTCATGCAGGCGCTGAGGTGGTCCTCGACCATCCTACGGCCTGCGACCTCGTCAGCTCCGACGCCGCAGTAGTAGGGGCCCTGGGCGCGGTGGGGGATCCCCCTCTCCGGCCAGCCGAGAGGGCGGCCCGAGTCGATGTTGTAGAGCGTGTATTCCTGCTCGAAGCCGAACCAAGGCTCATGAACCTCGGCGACCATCATGATGTCCCGCAAACGACTACGAGTATTGGTCTCGTGCGGCAAGTCCTCTGGAGTGGTGACCTCACACAGGACGAGGAAGTTGGCACCACCTCGGATAGGGTCGTTCACCACTCGCACAGGTGTAAGGACCTGGTCCGAGTTGGATGTCGTTGCCTGATTTGTGGACGAACCATCGAATCCCCAGACCGGAAAGGACTCGTGGTTGATTGGGCTGGTCTGAGCGTCAGGCAGGTTGACCACTCGGGTCTTTGAACGTAGGTTCTGGACAGGGATGTTCACGGAGCCACCGTCCATCCAGATGTATTCAGCTCGCACGTGCATATGATCTCTTCCTTTGATGATTAGAGGCAGGAAGAGGCCTTTTATAGCGTACCCGGCGCCTCGTCGTCGAGCTGGTTCATCGAATCATCATCGATTATCTCTGGGTGGTTCCAACCACCCCAGCAATGACCACAGTTGGCACAGAACATGCCGTTTGCGGACCCACCGCCGATCTTGTTCGAGTCACACCTCGGACAGTGGCCGACACAGTGCTCGTCGCCGCACTCCGGACACACCCAGGGGGTTTGGTTATGGCTCACGCCAGGCCCCGGACGATCATAGACCTGACGTCCATCAGAATGCGGCCCAGGTGGTTCTCACCCTCTCCCTCGCAGACCCCCCAACTAATCGGGTGCATGCCTGCCACTCCAGCCCTTGTGCGCACGACGTCTTCCATTTACTACTTCGCTCATCTTGAACGGACTCAGGTTGTGGTTGCGGCAATGTGCTCTCATGTTTGTTACCTGGCTTTCCTCTCCATCAGGGCCGATGAGCAAGTAAGTTTTGGCGGTCGCCCTCAAAGCGTTAGCGTAGGCGAGCGGGGGTAGCTTCCTGCCCTTATAGAGATCGGACAACTTGCGATTCGTAGACTCGGGTCTGGGCTTTCCCTTATGAGCCTCAGATAGTTGACGCCTGTGAGAGTCAGACAGTTTTCTGCCGGTTAGGGCGGCAGAGATCTTTTGCTTTGTCTCCTCAGACATTCGTCCCCTTCCTTGGAGTTGGGTCGATCAATCGGCGGGCCTCAGCCAGTCCATCCTCGATGTCAGACGGGTCGCGGTCCACCTGAATGGTTGTGACGTGCACAGGTTTGAAGCCTTTCCAGCGGCTCATCTCATCATCACTTGGCTGGCGCCACTCGCCGGTCCAGATCATGTCGCTGTCGTAGTCGGGAGGATCTAGTGGGTGTCCGCACCGACTCCAGACAAACTTGAGGTTTCCCTCGAAGACCCATATGCCCTTTCCGGGAGGCGCGTCGAGGCCGTAGTCCTCGATGTTGCTGGAGTTTAACAGCTCCATCGTAGAGTCGAGGATGTTGTTCCCCTCCTCGGTCCAGCCGAGAAAGATGCCCTCTCCCTGAAGCGGCACGGCCACGAAGACCGTGATGACGCTCTCCCTGGCTCCTCCGGCACTGAGCCCAGGGATGTGGATCTGAGGGGTGTTGTTACTGTCCATCGAGACGTAGCCCCTCTGCCTTAGCTTGGACCTCGGCGTCAGTGACCTCAATGTCGCCGTAGTGGCTGATCGCGGTGGCCAGGAGGAAGATCTTCATGTCTTTGCGCTCCTCCTCGCTCGGATCAGGCCGCTCTCGCGGCTGTTGATGGAGATCGTGGGGGACCGTAATCCCCTGCTCCGTTAACCAGGCGATGAGCTCGGAGTATCGAATGAGCTCGGCTGCGGTCTTCCTCTCTGCCTCCATGACCTTGAACGGGGCGCTCATTGCCTCGAAGTTGCGCTCCAATGCCGCGAGCTCCTGCTGCTCGCGGAGCTTATCCGCGCGTAAGCGCTCCGCCTTCTCGTCCTCATCAGGCTCGCGGTTTACGCCGAAGTTGCGGCCCGCAGGCTCCACATCATCGGGGTAGACCCGGTAGCCGACACGCGGACGCTCAAACGGGTCACACGGGTTGTAGAAGAGGTCAACCCGGTCGCCCCACTTGGGTCCGTTCTCGCCCAATAGAGGGGAGTTGGAGAAGCGACAGGTGCCGTCTCCGAGATCTACCACCCACCCGATGTAGCCATCCGCGAAAGTGGCCCTCACGAGCTTGGACTCGTCGTACCAGTCGGGGGTCTTGGGGGTCTCGTTGTTCTTCATGGTGTTGTTCTACCCGACACGAGGTCCGGGTATGAGAGTAGTAAGAACATGCTGCGCTTCTTCGACAAGCAGGGCCGACCTATCTCCTCCGAGCAATGGAGCGACTATCTCTGCGATCCTGATTACCAGATCATCAATCAGACCTGTGGTTGCGGGAAAATGGTCTCCACCGTCTGGCTCGGGCTGGATCACAGCCACGGCACTGGTAAGCCGGTAATCTTCGAGACGATGGTGTTTGGCTCCAACGGCCCTGGAGACGAGCTCGACTGCGTGCGGTACTCATCCTTGGAGGAGGCGGTGGCCGGCCACGAGCGTCTAGCTAAGGAGCACGCGCTCGTTCTCGATCAGATCGTGTCAGCCATCGAGCGGGTCGACAACACCATCACCGTCTGGTCGATCCAGAGACTGTCCGCCTTCGAGAGGCTTCAGGAGTCCGGCGCGATCCATGGTGACTGGCGTCGCGTCGATAAATACTTCAAGAACCCCTATCGGTGGCTCTGTGATCAGATGGAGTCAAACGGAATTAGACTCCACGGTCGATGTCCTATGTGGGCCTGGGCTCACAAGCCGGATTTGAGGTCCGTTGGGCACGCTGCCCGAGGCGAGGCTGCCGTACGGCTTGAGTTGGAGGTCCCGGTTGTGGACTGCCTGGTCTCGAACTTCTCTGCCTGGCATTGCGTGTTGAACGACCATTTCATGGTGATCAACGATGCCGAGATGGCGAAGGAGTTTGACGGGAAGGTCAGCGGCTACACCCGCGCCGAAATCAGCCAAAGCTGGCTGCGGATCTTCGATCTAGCGCTCTGCGCAGACAGCGGCTACGGCGACTTGTGCCAGGTCACCTTTCCGGGCATCGAGCTTAGCCAGGTTCGCAAGGTCACGAGGTTCAAGGGAAGGTAGAACGGAGATATGACCGATAAGCCCAACCCGTTCGTAATCAAGGTTCAACCGGGCACGACCGAGGTTGACCTTGGTCCCATTCTGCGGCCCATTATTTTCTGGGTGCAGAGGAAATCCGGTAACCAAGCAGATCCTGACAGGGTCGACAACCTTATGGCCGATCTGGTAGATGAGCTTGATTACCAGCGACGGCTCCAAATGACGAGCACGACGCTCCTGTTGTCGCCGCCGCTCGATTGTCCAGGCGTTGAGGAGCTCTGGTCCATAAACAACTGAGACGAGTAGGAGAAAGACCCCCATCGTCCACAGTAGGAGGTCACCTACATCAATAAGTGCCAGGGTCACTCGTTGGCCTCTACTCGAAGCGGTGCGATTGTTCGCACCTCGCCAAACCCGGTGAGGTTGACATCCACACGATCACCGGGGTTCCAGGCGGCCCACTCGTTGAAGTCGAGTGTTGTCCAAGTGCGGCCCTTGCCGTCCTGACACTCGACGAGCACGGTATAAGGCCTTCTGATTTCACCTACTTGGCACTGATGCTGAGTTCGCGCGTCCGTGGTTGGGCGCTCCAGGACGAAGTCGGTTGGTGGGTGTGGCGAGCGGTCAGTGCCGGTGACCGAGAACGTGCGGTGAGGAACCCACTCGTCGTGATCGTATGCGTGGTAGGTATCTACGTGTACATGGATAGAGGTATTACCCTTGCTATCGGTTGAGGTTGTAGTGCGGGCCTCCGTCCATGACCGAAAGTTGTAGACGCCACCGCAGAATGACTCGTCAGGGCATGATGATGGGTGGCGGTAACTGACACGCTCGTAGTGTCGCTTGTCCCATTTCTGCACGTCGATGTGCCATGCCCATCGACATACCACCACCTTACCCGTCTGGTGCTCGACGCCGAAGAGCCCCCACCCCAACCAGGCGAACAACGACACGGCGAACGCCATCACGGCGAGCGCAACAATTCGCTGTGGGTGCGACAACTCACTCCACCTGGGCACTGACCGTCTGCGGTATCCATAGCTGCCCATCTATACCTCCTCTCGCTCCTTGACTGCCTACGTCATACCGGACCCGACGTCCTGCTCTCCATTCAAATCGATAAAAGAAAGTGGAATCGGACCTATTCCAAGCATTGGAGGTGAACATGGCGGTTCCGAACCTGAGTAAAATCCAGCGTCTAGAGGCCGAGCTCGCGGCGGAGCGTAAGAAGCTCGACGAGTGGGATAAGAGGCCCGACGATGCGCAGAAGCTCGCAGAGCTACTCCACGAGCGATTCTGTAGATACAACCACACCGACGGGTGCAGCTGGGGCTACGAGTGCGGATCCAGCCATCCGGCACGTCACGATCCGTGGGAGTTCGGATTTGCGCACAAGGAGTGGCTCGGCAAGGCTCGCCTTTTTTTGGACACGGCTGGCAAGATCCAGAAGACAGTTAAGGGAAAGAGTGGTTATCAGCTCGCTGAGGCGCTGCTGATGGAGTGGCCGTCGTTCCTTCGCTAGATGTCAGCGAGGTCATCGAGGATCATCGCCTCTCGTAGACGAGGCAAGACAACGGTTGTGACAAGTTGCCTGTCGATGAAGCCGTCACTCAGCTCGTAGGCCTGCGTGTAGGCTCTGAGACGTCCATACCCATGGGGGCCGGTAAGGACGTCTATGATGATGCCCGGCCGCCACATTATCTTGAGTCCAGCTACACGAAGGCCTGTCGAGTTAACACGGGGCAGGGCGGTCAGGATAGGGCCGAGCAGGCGCATTGCACGGGCGTCGAGCTCCTCGACGAGCTGCCTCTGAAGCTCGTAGTCCTCTGGGGTTCCATCCTGATCGTCATCCCACATGACAGCGTTCTACCTGGATCGGGTAGAACGCTGTATGCCTACGATGACGATCATGCGCGGTGGACCGGGTTCCGGAAAGAGCTACTACGTGGCCCAGCGGTGCTTCACGACCGGTGTCATCCCGACCGTCTGTTCGGCCGATGAGTTCTTCATCAACGATAACGGCGTCTACGACTTCGACCCGAAGTGGTTGGGCCGCGCCCACGGCGCTTGTTTGAAGAAGTGCGTCGAGTCGATGATGGCTCGACTCGATGTGATCGTCGACAACACCAACTCCAAGGCGGAGGAGTTGATCCCTTACCTCGCGCTCTGCCAGGCCTTCAGCTACAGCTGCGTCGTGGTTCGGGTGCTCTGCAACCCTGAGCTCGCGTGGCAGCGTCAAACGCACGCGGTTCCCCGAGACAAGTTCGACGACATCCACACGACCGTCCGTCAGCAGCAGGTACCCAAGATGTATCGCGGCGCTCATTGGTTGATGATCAGGGACGTTGGTGAGGTTGAGCTTCCTTGCAACTGTGGGGTCTCGATGGGACTGCGGTCCGACCACGAGGGTGAGTGCCAGGCCGCCTACCGAAGGGACCGGTGAACAGCCGTAAGGAGAGCACGAATCGGGTGCGGATCGACGACTGCATCGCCCGTCGGCTCTACAGGATCCGATCGCGCAGCCTCGGCCCCCTCGCCGTCTACAACGGCAATGAGGGTTTTATTGGGCTGAGGTGCAAGTTTACGAGCGTTTTCCTGTCTACCGAGTTTCACTGGGACCAGGGACCCCCGTTCGGTACGGTGTTTGGAGTCGAGGATACCGGCATTGATCTGCCGGAAAACATCGGGCTGTGCGAGTCGCCTGGTGACATCGATGAGGCCACCGGACGGTGGGTCGAATTCGACCCACCATCGATGGATGGTGGCCGTGGTTGGTATTTCACGGATACCGGTGAGGCGTCAGCAGATATCCGACCCGTCGTCAAGCACAACGACGCCCTGTTCGGCTGGCTCTGGGATCATGGCGCTAACGAGAAGCACTGGAACAGGCCAGAGAGAGTCTGATAGACTCTCTCTGATGGACACATCAGACCCCTTGTCATGCCCTCAGTGTGGGTCCCACCGGACTCTAGGTAAGCTACGGACCAAACACGCCGAGGTGAAAAAGCGGATAGCCGACCAAGCGAAGCCGCGCTATAGGTCGCCGCCGACCCCGCCTACCGTTGTTTACCCCTACGACATGCACACGCACACCCTTTCTAGTCATTCGCACTCGGTCACCGATATCAAGATCGACCCAGCCCAGGTTGTGTTGGGGTATGAGGACGGTAAGGACCTGTGTATCTCCACGCCTGGCATAGATGATCAGGTAGGCACTGTGCTGATCAATGGAGCGCTGCTCGACGTGTGCGTCGATTGCGGCTCCTTCTACGCGCCCAATGCACGGGGGCTTGGTGAGCGGCTGCAGACCGAGATCTACGAGCTAGACCCTCTTGGTGCCCTTGCCGAGATTCCTAGTTCTGATGTGACCAATTCCGGGTAAGAGAGATGTATGAGGGAGGAGAAGCCGACCTATACATACGGCGAAGAGGTTGTGCTAACGCGCGCCAAGGTCTTCTACCGAGTAGATGATCGGTCCAGGCGGACTCTCCCAAAGGGAAGCGTGGTCCAGGTCGACAGGCCTGAGGCCCTCTGCGACGATCACGGGCACTTCGGGCGGTTCTGGTATCACCTAAAGTACGAATTCTGGTGGTCGGCCATCGCCGAAGAGGGTGACATCACCAAGCCCGGTGTGTTGGATCGACTATCCATCATCAGAGGACCTGAATGAGCGATGTCCAACTCTTCCGATCATCCGTGGAGATCCTCGTCTGGAACGGGTCTGGTCAGCTCCTGACGGTGACCAACCGCCGATGGGGAGGCTTCAGTTGTCCCGGCGGCAAGGTCGAGCCAGGCGAGAAGTTGATTGACGCGGCCCGACGTGAACTCTTAGAAGAGACCGGCTGCCGAGCCCTGGTTCTGCATGGCCTTCAAGGCCACGGTATCGACTCCGCCCAGTCAACAAGAGGAGGGCACCGTGGTTGGCTGGCATACTCCTAGTGAGTTGGTCGAGCGATCGATCTACCCAGACTGGTACAAGTTTCTGTTTGGCTTGATGCCAGAGGTGTCGCTCAAGTGAAGGTCACCGTCGCTGAAGATTTCAATATCTTCGAGCTCTTCGTCCACGACAATGAGGCGATCCAAGCTGTCTGCCCCTACGCCCTGGCAGAGGCCATCAACGAGCATCTCGTAGACTGGCAGGTGATGGCACCTGAGAGCTTGGACCGCTTTACCTTGTTCTCAACCGACGATGAGGACGAGCGCTACATAGAGCGCTACTATAGCGTGCAGCAGGTGAAGGACGCGCTTCCAGCGGAAGCTGTGGAGCAGCTTGAGGCGATCAACGACATGGAGCTCAACCTCAGCGCCGGGTCGAGCCCAACGTAGCCTCAGACGATGTCTACCCCGTGCAGGAGAGCCGACTTGAGATCGTGGTAGACCGGAATGGGGTCTACGGCGTCCGGTAGACCCAGATGTCGGGCGAATGTATTGACGCCACTGGCGATCGACTCCAGGTAGCGGTTCTTCGGAGCGTTCTCGGGGAATCCGAGGACCATGCGCTCAGGATAGATGGCTGCCATGAAGCCGAACTCGACGTTGGTCGTGAAGGCTGGCATAGTCTCAAGGTTTCGAGGGACCCAGAAAAGCACGCGCTCGGCGCGTCCTAGCGCGGCCCACTCCCACTCGACCTGACGCTTGTAGTCTCCACATCAGCCCCAGTCCTCTGTCTGAGGCACGAAGGCGTGGCCGTCGTAGCCGGCGCTACGGAGGATCTCCAGGGCCTCCTCTCTCCAGCCGTTCACATCACCTGATCTGGGTGTCGGTCCAGCCAAGAAAATGCTGTTTGGCGTGACGTGCCGGGGGGTGGGAGACGGGCGGCAAGGTTTGGGGCGCGAAGACGATCCTCACGGGTTGCTCCTGTAATGAACTCGCTCGTTGTGTTCGAGCCCTTCCCAGGCTTGAGCGCGACTGATGAGATAGAGCACGAGCTCGACTGGCACTTCGACAGAGGTTCTACCCTCCGACGCTTCGTTCTGGATCTTGACCTTGTAGGCCTCCAACATGTTGACCGTGATACTGAAGCACGCCTTCTCCGCCGAACTATCGGCGTCCAACACTGGACCGCTCCTCTTCCATACACTGGGCCTCGTAGGCGCACGTATCTAGAATCGCCAAGAACGTGTCTGATGCTGTGATTCTGTCCCTCAGCTCTTCGGGCGTCGTCGCGCCTGAACTGGCGTAGAAGAACTTTGGCAGGTGCTTCACCAGCCCGTCCAGCATTCGGCTTCTTATCTGGGCGAACCGCAGCTGGTCTGCATCACTTTTAGGGTCGGGCATATCACTTCTCATCCTCAACTATGGGCTGGACATCCCTAATGTCTCGCAGGGCGTAAGTTCTGATGGCATCCTTGTCCAGGTCCTTACCACGAACTAGCCACTGCGGCTCTGTGTGCCACTCGTTCGAACCCCAATAAACCCCGAGCATTACGGCTCGACGGCGACCAAACTCGCCCTTGTAGTTCACGTAGGAGAACGAGACCTTTCTCACCCCAGTGATGGAGATGAGGGCGTTCTCCGGAAGATCTAGACGCGGCATGGATAGCTCCGATTGAGGTAGAAGAGTGGTATGACGACCGAGACGATTACCGAGATCGAGACTAACACCCGTCTCATTCCACCTTGGAATGTGGTTCTACTCAACGACGACGACCATTCCTACGACTATGTCATCGTCATGCTTTACGCCGTATTCGGCTTTCAGCCGGAGAAGGGTGTGATGCACGCTAAGGAGGTGGACTCGGTCGGTAGAACCATCCTGATCACCACCAGTCGAGAGCATGCTGAGCTCAAACAGGAACAATGCCATAATTTCGGACCAGACCCCCTTGTTCCACGCTGCAAGGGTCCGATGACTGTGATCATTGAGCCGGCGTGAGGGTCCCATGAGGTCTACCCCTGTAGCTACTGGCGACCGGTTTGGTCGGCTGGTTATTGAGTGTGAGCTCCCAAGAAACAAGCACGGTCGGCGAATGTTCAAGTGCCGTTGCGACTGCGGAGGGTATCGAACAACCCGCCAGGACAGCCTGGTGACAGGAAGGACCACGTCATGTGGTTGTAAGCATCGCGAGCGAGCAAAGACTCTTGCCAAGACTTACTTAACGGCGCACGGTCACCACGGGTCGCCAGAATACGTCTCCTGGCGGGCGATGAAAACCCGCTGCTTAAATCCGAACCACGAGTGGTTTGATCGTTATAGCAAGCTAGGGATCTGCGAAGAGTGGATCGAAGACTTCGAGAAGTTTCTCTCCGATGTTGGTCATCGTCCATCATCGGAGCACACGCTTGAGCGCATCGACAACAACAAGGGTTACTTCCCCGGAAATGTGAAGTGGGCTACTCGCAAGGAGCAGGCCAGGAACACACGTTCGAGTCGAATTGTGACGGTCGAAGGCGTGTCCCGAACTGTCACCGAGTGGTCCGAGATTACGGGAGTCCCTGCGACGGCGATCTTCAAGAGACTTGATGCTGGACGCGATCCAAAGGAGGCTGTCTGGAAACCTAGCCGGAGGAAGCGCAAGTGAGCGAGAATTCCTCCGAATATCGTGAGACTCTGGCCGCCGAGGTTATGAGAACGCGCCGGGTCCACGCGTTCGGGCCTGATCCTCTTGTACCTCGGTGTCGTGGATCGATGACCTGCATAATCGAGCCGGTATGACCCTAGAGCAGCGCGTAATAATTGAGGAGCTTCAGGGGAAGCTCGATGCGTTGCGCCGACTGTGCCGTGATACTGTCGCCAGCTCAAGCCTGGTTGACACCCCTACTGGGCCACGAGTGCTCATCAACTACGAGCACTTCAAAGCCCTATCAGAGAGCGGTGAGGATGAGCGACCCGGTTAACCTGGCCAGGCTGTCCAAGCCACAGCGTGCTGCGATGCAGGGTCTCAGCCCCTACAGGATCGTGGAGACCATGGTAAGGGGCGAGAGACGCCTCGCGCTACTGCTTCCGCCTGACATGTGGAAGACGCGCAACGCCCTTCATGCGCGCGGGCTGGTTACCGGAAGATCTCACCAACACGATGGCTCTGACCTAGAGCGCGTGCTGCTCACACCACTTGGTGAGCAGGTTTATCAACGACTGACATCAGGTGTAAAGGGAGTGACCGATGGGGTTTAGTCACAGCGTCTACGTTGGTCCCTACCTTTACTGCAGCGTCCGGACCAAGCCGGTGACTAAGCGGGTCAAGGGTCGAGTTCAGTCCGAGATCAGCTCGTTTACGCTCAATGAGCTAACCAACGAGCGGCTTTCTGAGTACAACGGCAGCGACGCTGATGACGGTGTGCACCTATTCATCCCCAACCAGGACTGGCCTCGTAGTTTCGATGTCGACCAGCAGGTAGGAGAGGTCTTGCGAGTCTCACCGTCTACGCGAGATGATGAGCTGCGTTGGTTCGAGACCAACTTCCAGGACGCTATTGCCAAGGCCGTGGAGCTTTACGGACCTGACATGGTGGTAGTGCGGTGGGGGGTGCTAGGCCAGTACTCGTGAAAAGGACCCGCGTCGTCAACTGTAGAACGGAAGAATTCGACGTATACATCGGAAGGGCCGGCCACGGCTATGACGGCGAGTTCGGTAATCCTTTCAGGCGTCATCGTGATGATCCGCCCGGCTCGACTCTAGACAAGTTCGAGGCCTACTTTCTCAAGCGCATCGACGAGGACCCTGAGTTCAAAGAGCGAGTAATCGCTATGAAGGGTAAGCGGTTAGGTTGCTTTTGTCCCCCTAGAAAGACTTGTCACGGTTATACCTATGTTAGGTGGCTGGACGGTGAGCCTGAGCCAAAGGCGGAACAGCTGGAGTTCTTCTAATGAGCGGACCTACTGATCTCTCGACTGCCGAGCTGAAGCGCATCTTGGAGTGGGGCATCGAGGACTACGCTTGCACTAAGGCGCGAGTCGAGGCCCTGATCAAAGAGGTTCTTCGCGAGCGCGAGCGCGCTGACGGCGCTGAGCAGAAGTTCTACAAAATGATGTCCGATCTGGAGATCCGGCGTGCACAACAGGGTGGCACGCAGAACAACCCCCGGTATTCGGACGGTATTCGTTACGCCTCCGACACACCGCGACCGCTTGGTCCTGACGGGTTTCCTCAACGAGGGATCATCTAGCCGGTAGAACAGGGGTATGCGAGACATCCCCTACGACAAGATCGCGCTGATCGAGCTCAAGCCCTGCCCGTTCTGCGGCCACACACAACGAGGCGTAGAGCCGGATACTCAGGTCCGGCTTGTGTTTTCCGTCATGGCCGCCTACGTTCAATGCGGGTGTTGCAGGGCTACAGGATTTCACGTGGGCGTGCCAGGCCACATCGACGAGCTCAACGAGTTCATGGATATGGTCTCTGAGGTAGACGTCTTCGGCCTTCCGCCGAACCCTCGAAATTTCAAGGACGGTGATCTCGATCTCTGGATGGCACAACTCGCCGCCAAGTTCTGGAACAACCGGAAGCCTCCTCGTGCTTGAGACCCTTAAGCGGTCCTGGACCTGGTTGGTCAGGCTGTTCCGGCCACGACAGCTGACGGAGTCAGAGGTCGTTACGGCCTACATCGCTGCTGGCGCCTGTTACGGTGATGCCTGCACCTATCCCGGCGGTATGGCCCCTTCTATTGGCAAGTTTTCTGCCAGGGAGGCATGGGGGGTGATGGAGAAGGAGTATGCTGCACTCGGCTACCGAACCATCCCCATCAAGGATCTGATTGACCTAGGAGGCTACGGTCAGCCGGTGACCAAGCTGGTCCGGATCAGTCGAGACATAGGCGAAGAGGCTTTGCTCTGGGAGCCGAGCATCGAAGGGCCGGTCCCGATGGGGCCCGACGTCCTCGACCAACTCGCGAGCATCGGCGACCCAAGGACGTGCCCGGAGTGCCGAACCGAACTCTTGGAGGCCGATCGAGTCCACTGCACGTGGTGCCTGAGCTCTATCCTCAGAGGATCTTTCGATAACCACTTGGCCGCCAACATTGCTGAGACCTACCTACAGACCGAATGACAAGGGAAAGCGACGGACGAGAAAGGTACTGGCGGCAGGTCAGACAAATCGCCGATGAGCACGATGTCTCCATTCCGGAGGCGCGGGCCATGTGGTCTCGCCTCTTCAAGCCAGGTGGGATCAAGAAGATGGTGCTGGCCCTCTCAGTTAGCTCATCACCAGCGATGTCGACAGTCTGCCCGTTCTGCCGAACTGAGCTACCAGTCTTACATCAACACGAGGGTGCGTGTGGCCGCTGTGGATCGAGTGACCACCCCGAGCCGGGCGATGTTGACTGTTCACCCGAGCCGGTGTGGAGCTGCTCGAACTGTAGGACCACCATGCACCAGGAGTGCTACGACGAGCTCGGTCGCTGCTCAACACTAGGATGTCGATCGTCTAGGATTGTGGCCCGTCTGCGGCCCGCGCCTGGTTATGAGCGAGACTACGCGGGCCTGCCCAGCCGTGGTGTCCTACTGTCCTTGGCGATGGTTGGTGTCGCGGGGCTTCTTCTCATCGTCCTCGCTGTTATTAGGCTGTTCTGGTAGTTGCCAGGTCGACCGCTTCGGGCGTCTTGATGACCCGGAAGAACTCAGGTCGCACGACCGTGATCTTGTGACGCGTTCGGATCGCGCGCCGCAGCGACATGCCGTTGGGGTCAACGAAGTTCGGCGTCACAGTCACCATCGTATAGGGGCTGTAGACGATGCCTGTATCAAGCATGCCGCCCTGGTACCAGGTCATCAGGTGGCTCTTCGGAAAGAGCGGGTCCAGGTAGACGGTCTTACTTGTAGGCCCCTCGCCTAGAGTCCCCACCTTCTGGACTTGACCGTTGCTGATCGGAACGCTGATGCCAAGTTTGACCAGCGTTTCCTCATTTCCGATGACCCTGTTGGCAGGCATTCGCTGGGTACGCTGGTGGACACGGTTCGACGTACGAGATAGCTCTTCTAGCAGATCACAGTCTTCTGATACCAGATCTGTGTTGCTCGGGAGCAGGGCTATGTTGAGCATCGTGCCCAGGATTTCGCGCGTGATCTCAGTCAGGAACTCCTCGACCGCTAGGTCGAGCACACTGATGTCGCCTATGAGAGATTTGACTCTTCTGGTTTCGGCACAGATGTCCTGGTCGGCGATTTTCAACCTGATCTCAGGAACCGTGACCTGGGTCGGCTTACCGGTCGTCTGGTTGGTGACGGTTATCTCAACCGTCCCACCAGTCTTCGGCTGATACCACAAAATGATACCGATCGGCCCGAGCATTGGCTGCGTGCTGCAGAGGTCAGGCAGGGGGTGCGCCTGCAGCTGAGCTTTGAGGGCGTCCCCGATTTTCTCGTGCCAGGTGTCGGGAAAGACTAGACCTCTCGTCTCCTCAGCCAACTGCTTGAAGTGCTTGTCCTGGTTCTCCAGGACGGCGGCGATGAGATTCGAGCGATCGTTGTCGTTTTCAAGACCCCACTTTGCGCGCAAGCGCTCCAGGGTCGCTAGAGTTGCGGTGGGCGGGTTGGTTGCCATGTTACCTCCAGTGATGGATGGTACCACAGCCTCATCAGATTGGCATCAGTTACCGTGGGTCGCCACAACGATTTGATCCAACACGTCTAGCGCTACCAGCTCGTGTAGGTAGGCGCGGATGGACTGACGCGCCTGCCACGGCCAGGGTGTGCGGTCCCCCGGCCAGGGAACAAGATAGTAGGGCGGCAACAAGGAGCCGTCGATGTAGTCGACCACCCAGATCCCACTGTCAAACCGCGACCGAGCTCGCAGTGTTAGCCGAACCTTGTCGCCTATAAGCGGGTAGGTCTTACCCTTTCCCCAGCTCACAGCTCGCCTACGATCCTATCCAGGATGTTGATGGTATCGATCTTCTCGACCCACCTGGGTGAATACCAAATGCGCGGTCCGCGTGATGTCGTAAGCGGTCCACCAGTTAGGTCCCAATGAATCTGGACCTCTCCGTCGTCACGGTCGTTCTCAGGGAGACACTCGATGACGGTGCCCTGCCACATCCAGTCGTATCCACCGTCCCTCACGAAGACGACTCGGTCACCGAGGCCAAGGAAGTGCCCTCCAGGAGTTGCCCAGGCCATTAGTCCTCAGTCGTCTCAGCTGTCTCAACGGCCATTCGGATCAGTACGTTGTTGAAGTCCTCGAAGTCGGCGAGCAGTCGATCGATCAGTTGTCTATCCGTCAGCTTAGGTTGGGCGCCCTCCAACGCCATCGGGATTATGTCGTGCCAGATAGTTTTTGAGTAGGAGGTGTTCCCACCTTGGTATTTTTTGGCGAGGAACCTCTGGAACTCTCTGTTGATGAGAGATCCGGCGTGGCTCCGCGCCTCATTGGCCACACCGGTGATGATGTCGGCATCCTCGTAGCCCATCGCTACTCCGTCGATGTAGATCGCCGTGAGCTTGTAGCACTCCTCGCCGACAAACATCGCCGGACGAGCGCATATTGCTCGGAACCGGGTAATGAACAGATCCTTGAACCTTGATCTACTCATCGAACGCCGACCCACCGTCCTCGCCTACGATCTCGTGGGTCGAGTAGGCCGCAGCTGTCATGTCAGGGTGGACCACCCACCACACGTCGCCGCCGTGGCCACCAACATAGCCGGCGAGCCGGCCAATGGTTCCAGGGCGCCGGGCGTCGATGTATTTCTCGGCGACGATGAATCCGCCGGTTCCCATGAGAGGGTCGGTCGTCTTGATCATCTTTCCGCCGTTCACGCGCACTTGCTCACGGAGCAGCAGAAGGCCGTCGTCCTCGGATCCGGACAGCTGAAAGACGCGCTCCAACTCGCGAAGCCTGACGTCACTCATCAGAGTCCTCGGTTGCTGCGGCCAGGAGATCAAGCACGGTAGTGTTCGGCGGGCTGTGAAGGCCCTCTAGCTCGGGCGGGCAGAACACGGTGTTACCGTTTTTCGGAGAAAACCATACGGCGACGTGGCAAGTAAGTCGTGGGCACTCCTGTGCGAGGTCAAGCTCTCCAGACGACACGCGTGCTGTTCCGGTTGGGACCAACTCGATCCCGTGGATCGGACAACAGTCACGGCTTAGGCGTTGGATGCGGTCCGCCTTTGACTGACGGGACCGACTCACTAGAGAGCCACCTGGCGTGGCTTGAGAAAGATGTGCCCGCAGTGCTTGCACTGTAGCCCGTCCTTCGGGATGACACGGTGCATGATGGACTGCTCGGTGTAGCCGGTGTCCTTATGACAGGACCGGCAAACGATTGGCTTAGGCGGAGGGACGGTCATTGCGCGGACTCCTGTGCTGGTGTGTCGTGCTCCAGTCGGATCAGAAACGGCGGACGGTAATTCGGAAACACCGCGCGAACCCAGTGGTCCCAGTGCGTGTTTTTCCAGTCGATCGGATCGACTATCCACGGCTCGAACTGGTAGTTGATGACGCCAACTTGTAGACAGGACGGGTCGGATAGCTTCATCGTCATGCTCGTCGGACGGGTCCAGTAAGCGAACACCAGAGCGTCTGCGTAAAGGGTGCCCTGGTTCGGCCGCGTGGACATGTCGAGTCCGACGATGACCTCCTTCGCGTCGCTAAGCTTGTTCCAGTAGTGGTTGATCAGCTGAGGAACGTCGACGGCTAGAGCATGCATCTCCAGCGTATCGTCCTGCTTGAGGACCAACATCTGGTGAGGGTAAACCCCCTCCTCGTCGATCGATCGCTCGATTAGCTCGAAGAACATCTGCGGAAGCGTCTTAGTCACTTGCCCACCTGCTCAGCATCGTTGATCGCCTTCACGATCCGGTCCAAGACCGGCACGGTCTCGTCGACGAGCTCCCATCCGTGGATCGAGCACATCAACCGGCACACCTCGCGGTCCATGTCAAACGGTCCCTCGATCTCGTAGTCGATGCCGGGAAATCTCTTCTCCATGAAGGTCCGAAGGTGACCATCGATCTGCTCGACCGTCATAAACCTCTTCGTTGTCATGTAACCGTGGTTGGCCATTACGGTAACTCTGATGCCGCCGCCTCGTCGGCGAGGCGCTCAGCCTCCTCGTCGGCGAGACGCTCAGCCTCTCGCTCGTCCAGCAGCTCCTGAAGCTCGGCGTACGACCAGCCACGCAGGTCCATCATCATCCGCCGCCACAGTGGGTTATCCGGGTCGTTGATCCCATCAACCACGGCCAGCTGGCCGTTTGTTGCCGAGCCGTGGCCGCCACCAGCTCCACGGCAGTCCTCGTTCATCCACTGGAACTCGAACTCGCAGTCCGAGAAAAGAGAGGCCATCTTCTCGAAGACCGGAAAGGGAGGCGACCACGCCGTCTGGAACGCCACCGACGCGACGGTGGAGTCCGTGCCTACGCGCGCCAGCTGGTCCAGGACCCCGAGGTCACTGTCGACCTCGACCTCATATGCGTCCCACTTGGTGCCCCAGTTGTCGGGGTTCCATGTGTTCCAGCAGAACGGGTTCGGATCGCCGCCCCCGAGTCGGTGGTTGTAGTGGCTGTGAGAGCAGGTGTCGTTGTTGTAGTCAGGGTGGTCGGGAGGAGGCACGAACCCTCGAAACGAGAAGGCTCGGCGCTGGTAATCCGACACCTTGCCCGTCGCCGGGTCTATCGGCTCGTAGACACCTAGTGCCAGAAACTCTGCCACCCGTGTTCTCGGACCGCTGATCGTGATCTTGTTTGATACGTGGTTCGGCATGCTTTCCTCCTGGTTGGTGTTCTACCCGGAAGGAGGTGCGCCCCAGATGCATCGAGGTATAACCAACCCATCGCCTGCCGATGACGAGAGGGGGACGCCCCTCGGGAGCCAGAAGGGGTAACGCCTGGAGGCGGGGTAGGGGATCAGGGGACGTTGCACGGTCCCGCAGCGGCAGCTCACACGGCGGACCTGAGTCAGGACGCGCAGCTGTCTACGAAGTCAGCCCTGGGCTAGCCGGGGCTGACTTCGTTTATGGACGCTATGGCTTGATCCGAGCGAGAGACTCCAGCACTAGGTGCGCGCGAAGCGCTCTCAGTACCTTTGCGCACTCTCGCTTTTTTACGACCTTCTTCTGGCCCGGAGAGGTCGAGAAGACGAGCTGGTTTGAACCACGAGGGTCGTGCACGATAGAAGGCCGACCGTTGATCGATGTCATTATCAACCAATCCCCTATCCAAGCCTCTTCGTGTTCCGCCATTCGACAGGATATTACGGCGAGCGCTACGAGCTCGGCCTCCAGTTCCTTCGTCCACGGCTGGTAGGGCATACCGTCGTTGTACCTACTCGGGGCTCACGGGGAGATTATGGCGGCTGCTCACGAGTTCGAGCTCTCGTAATAATTCAGCCGTAAGTTGCTCCAGCAGAAGGCGGATACCCATTATGCAACTTGCAGGCCTGCCTTCCGGTCTCATTTCTACGGGCCCTCCGGAGTATCCGTCGCCTCCGCCGCCTTCGAGGCTGCCGCTCGTTCGTCCATCATGTTCACCAGACGGATGATCTTGGCAATTCGCTCATCGGTTGTGAACGAATCACAGATCTTGTCGAGGACCTTCGTCCCCGCGTGCTCGATGATGGCCCGGACTTTCGGCTGCAACTGACTGATGTAGAACTCAAGGTGCTCCGGGTGAACCCTGATGTCCACGCGCTGATTGTTCAGTTGGGCGTATTCGGGGACCCGGGGGATCACCTCTTCGAGGAGCCTGACCCGGCGGCCCGCCTCCTTGTCGCCCCACTTCGCGGCGAATTGGGTGAGGATCCTGGCCTTGATCTCAGCCTCCGTTACGTCGTCGTCCATGGTCTCCCTATCCTCGTGGTTCAAGACCAACCTCCTATAACGCTCTGAGATAGGGTTCGCGGACGCAGTACACAAGATTTTTCTTGTGTACTGCGGCAAACACGATCCCGTGAGCGGCTCTGTTGCTACAGATTAGCGAAGTCGTGGGTAGAAACCCAATGCCGAACCTAAGAATCAGTGGATTGCATCACGGGTATAAGAACGGCAGACCCAAAGCCACGGAGTAAATCAGATGGCCTCGACAACTTCCATTCCCGCTGAAACCACCACTCGCTGTGATGCCAGGAAGATAAAGGTCGGCGACGTATTCTCGCGACACTCCTTCGGCAAGGTGACGGCAATCGACCGGCACAACGGTCTGCTGACGATCGAGAACAGCAACGGCAACAGCTGGAACATCGGACCAGAGATCGTCGAGCTGGAGTTCAGCTTCGCCGAGCAGTTCGAGACGGAGGAGACCGTCAGCCGCACCCGGCTAATCGAGCTCATGACCGAGCTTCCTCGCACGGCGATGACCATCAACTTCAACAAGAAGCCGGACCCCAAGGCAATCGCCAAGGCCCTGGAGGGCGGCAAGGGCAGCGAGAGCGCTAAGGCCTGGACCGCCAAGGTCGACAAGCTCATCGCCGGCGATGAGCGGACTATGGTCGGTTACCACACGCTCAGTTTCGATGAGCACCGCCGTCTCCGCTTCCAGGAGAGCGGCAGCGGGCAGCGGCTGGTAGATCCGAGAACACTCAACTGGATGATCAGTTGCAGGACGAAGTTTGTGGTCAAGTAGCTCGGCGCCGGTTTTTTCTGGGGGGCTCTGTCAAGGCCCTGCAGAGTGACCAGTTTTCGAGCCGATAGTCGAGGGCGTTAGGCGCGATGCCTAAACGGCGGGCCCACTCCGCCTTCACAAGAGTTTCCCCGGTGATGGGATGAGTCAGTTCTACATTGTCGCGACGGTTTTGGGCCTGCTGTTGGGCTGTTGCCCAGCGCAGGTTTCCGGGCTCATAGCCCAGTGCGTTGTCGATGCGGTCCAGGCTCATCCCATCGGGCCGTTCCCCGAGATTGGTTTCAACCCAGTTAAAGAACTTCGTGAAGTCGTCGGCCCACTCGCCGTGAAATGTGATGCCGCGACCGCCGTAGTAATTCCACTCACGTCTCTGGGGATTAGTGCAGGCGTTCTTTCTGCTCTGCCAGAGCGAGTAGAGGTAGTGGCGTTGGCCGGCGACAGCGAAACCGTGTTTCACGTGTCCGCTTACCACCTCTGCGCGGTAACACCCACAGGATATGGATTTTCCGTGACGTAGGTTACTGAGGTACACAATCCTCTCAACGCTGCAGTCGCAGCGAGCTTCAACGCGCCGCTGGCCGGGGCCGTCAACGTCTCGTATTACGGTCCAGTGACCGAACTTTGTTCCAGGGGTTATAGACAATCGTCTAGCCATTTGGCTCAGGGTATCTCGAACCAATTACATCGTCAAATCAGGGAGGGCGACATGACTACAGGACTTCGGTGCCCCAACTGCGACACCACCATCAACCGACGAGTCGTCAGCGATTGGCTCGTCAACAAGAAGGACGCTCACCTCAACTGCAGCAACATGTTCTGCAATACACGCTGGTCGCGCGCTGTCCTCGAACAGCATGCCGACAAGTTCCTCGGTGAGGTCAAGGCTCCAGAGCCCAAGAAGGCTGAGGATCCGACGCCAGTCGTCCACATCGAGGAGACGACGGTTCCGGCCCGCACAGCCCCCGCTTGTACAACCAGCCGGGGTTGGTTGGAGCGGATTAGGAAGGCTGCGCTGCACCACACGACGGTTCACGGGGTGGTCTCCATCGACGATCTCCGCGTGTGGGCTGATGCACACGAGGATCACCCGCCGAGCCCGAGCACCTGGGGGTCCGTCTTCTACGGGGAGCAGTGGATGAAGGTGGGCGAGAAGCGCTCCTCCTACTCCAAGAGCCGCGCCCGGAAGGTCAGCGTCTGGGCGCCTACGGCAGCAGCACCACTGGTGTATGCTTGATACAGGAGCCGCAGACTGACGGGGAACTCCAGGTCCCCCATCATGTGTGGGTGCTTCCACACTTCCAGAGTTGGCTGCAGGCGCAGAAGGGGGCCGGGAACCGACTTGATGGCTTCAAGTCGGTCTTCCTGTTCCCAGACAGCGGTAAGCCTTTTTTCTGGGCGGCCCACGTCAACGTCTTCATCGCCTCAGAGAACCGGAACAAGGTCAACGAGGTGGTGATTTCGCGGCCCGACATCATGCACATTGTCCTGCTCCACCGTCCGCTTAGGTCGACGGACAAGATCAGGGCCGTGATGGTCCGCGAGTTTCGATCTCCAGCGTCTACGTCAAACGGGTTTATCCTGGAGACGCCTGGTGGGTCGTCGCTCAAGGGAGATGACCCCTTCGGTACCGCCGTCGCGGAGCTCGAAGAGGAGACCGGTCTGCGGATCAGCCCTGACAGGATCGTTCCTGTCGGAACACGTCAGCTGATGGGCACGATGTCGGCCCACAACGCCCACGTATACGCGGTCCAGCTCAATGACGAGGACATGGCGGCGGTCATGGACCAACTCGGCAAGCCTCACAGCAACGAGGCCGACTCAGAAAGAACGTACGTCGAGGTCCACGACGTGTCAGGTCTCTTGCGTGACCCTCTAACCGATTGGTCCACGCTGGGTATGATCGGCGCCGCCATTGAGGCTCTAGGGCTGTAATTCACTCCTGTAGCCCCGAAGTGGGCTTCTGACGTCCGTGGGAAGAGGCCGGGGCTAATAGCCCCGGCCTCTTCTTTCGTGTACAGCTCGATGCATCGGCCGTCGTCTCCGTGTGCGCCAGAGGTAGAACGACACCATGAGCACCAACACCCAGAGTTCCAACGTCCCGTGCGACGGCCCCGAGTGCGTCCTTTGCCAGCTGACCGGGCCTCCCGATATGGTCCAGGTCTGGGTCAAGGACCTAGACGACGGCGAGTGGAAGTCGCTCACCATGAAGCGGGCGCGGGCGCTAGAGCTCGGCCTTATCAAGGATGCCACTGATGCTTGAGCCGAGAATCAGGGTGTTCTGGAGCGCAAAGGATTACGACCTGAAGGCTGCATGGGACGCTGGGTGCGCTTCTCAAGACGGCGGCTACCTACTGTTCTTGCTTTTCAACAAGACGTTCCTGGAGGCGCTGGACGAGCGTGGCTACGACATCAAGACGCTCAGGTTCCAGATCAGAAAGAAGCCACCAAACGCGCTCGACCGAATCGTCAACGCAATCAACGAGGCAGAGGAGAAGGTGTAATGGGCTACGAGACTGAGATTTACCTGGTAGACAAGGGCCATGACGACTGCCTCGTCCAGTGGCAGCCTGCCTCAGAGCACTGGTACACCGCGACCAGGAACCCGCTCGACCGGTTGGTCGAGGCCACCGGCGAGGTCAATAAGGACCCGCTTCAAGGGGTTCCGGCCGACGCCCTGTTCTCGGATGGCGGAGTGATCATCGCTTCGCTGAGGATGGGTACGATCGGGAGTGGTGGCCACGACGATGGAGAGCTCGACGACTTCTTCGCCAAGAACCGCGAGAGGCAGAAGATGGAGAAGAAGTTCCTCCTCCTTAAGTGGATGCCGAGCGACTGCCTCAACACCAGCGAGTGGCCCGATGTCACCGACCCCTACGGCGACCCCTACGTCCTGCACGACGCCCAAGGCACCCTGGATGCCCTCAATCGAACCATCGAGCGCAAGCTGAAGGAGAACGATGGAGTGCTGTATACGATCGATCGGCGCTATTCCATGTTGAAGGCCATCCTCGTTCCTTTCATCGCTGGATGGCCGAACCCAGCGGTGGTGACACGTGGCTACTGAGCGAGAGGACAACAAGCTGCTTCAGGCGGTCCGCGAGAGTCATTGTGACCGAAAGGACCGCAAGCACGCCTGCGCCGGTGTCATCACCATCTCGCCGCAGGGCTACAAGCTAGACTGCAACTTGTGCGGAGGTCTCGACTACAAGACCGAGCCCTGGAGTAATCAGGAGAGCGACGGGCTGGAGATCGTCAAGGCAGTGCTGCGGACCATCGGTCTCGACTGGTCAGCCCTGTCCGCAGATATCCAACTAGAGCTCATCAAGACGGTGAGCAAGATGCTCATCAAGAGGGGAGAGTGATATGACGGACGAGCGCAACTACCACCGGGAGCGCGAGGAGCTGGTTCCTCTCACCGACTCCATCCTCGACGTCTGGACCACACATTTCGGCGCTCTGAAGAGGGCTGCCATCGAGATCCGATTCAGCAGGTTCTGGCTGGAGCGTATGGATTCAGACCGACGGGCCGCAGAGGCTGCTCTCGCGGAGTCGCTCCGACGCGAGGCGGAGCTGTCGGCAGTCCTTAGAGACATCCGAACCACCCTCTGGTCGTCCAACGATCGCGAGACCATGGTCGAGATCGATGAGAAGATCAAAGACATCTTGTAGGGATCCTTATGCCTAAGCACGTCGAGCGCGAGCGGTTTCCTGTTCCTGGAGCGTTCGGACTAGAGCGGTCCAAGGAGCGATCCGAAGAGAACTGGCTACGCCGCACCCAGTCTAACTGGGACTACCTCAACCGTGCCGGTTCCTACCAGGATCACCTCTACATCTACGTTGAGGAGGAGTACGGTTACCGTAGCCACGTGTGGACCTATCCTGGAACCGCGCAGGAGCTAGTCGAGGACTGGTGCGCTGGGCTCACTCCCTGGCAAGGTAGGTTCAAGGGAGATTTCAAACAGGTTGATTTCGTCACGTCAGGTGACCATCGAGGACGTGATTACCCAAGAGCTATGAACCTTGTCCTGGTTCAGACCGGTGAGGTCTTCCCGGGCATCTACGAACTAGATGATTTTGATGGGGAGTGTCACATCCACGAGGATGATGACGCTTATCTGAAGGTGGGTTTCTACAGAGTGCGTGGACGCGACAACCCTGAGGTCGAGTTCCGGGTGCTAGACGCTCTGGCTTCGATTAGATGAAGCCCATGCTGCCCGAGTCAACACCCGCCTCGGTGTTCTTGATGCCGGCGTCGGGGGTTGAGACCAGGGGCATGCGGTCGAGTTCGTCGAAATCGTCACCCGCAGCGCTGCCGTAGCGTTGGAGAATCAACTCCTTGGTCTCGTCGTCGATCAAGCTCTCAAGAGCTGGGAAGACCTTGACCTCTTCGTCCTCAAGGTGGCGCTCTAGCCCCTCCAGGATAACGAACACCAGCTGACGAGCTGGTTCTTCGATGTTCGTAATCCTTGCTGAAAACAGGAGTTGCGACAGCCGAGTAAGGCGGGCCATCGTCTCGTCGTGTTCTCGGAACAGCTCGGGGAGCTTCTTGTTGTCAGCCTTCAGAAACTTCATCCCGATCAGATAGAGCACCGACTCTTCCTTCAGGGTGTGCGGCCGCGCCACATCGATCATGGCCTGAGCGGTGTGCCGCATGCCAGGCAGATCGAAACGCTCAGTGAAAGCGCGAAGCTCCCCGGCCAGCGTCCGCAGCTTGGCGTGGTCCTTCAGCAAAGGCTCAATGATGCTCTTAGCCATGCGGGTCTCCCACTAGGATCTGACACCACAGGATAGCATCACAAGGACTTGCGATCGACCTAAAGCTCGGCAACTAGCCTATCGAGAACGTTGGCCTCCTCATTCACGTAGATCTGGTTGTTGGCCACGATGATGAAGCCAACGTCATCGTCGTTCTCCCCCTCCCAAGTCACCTTGCCCTTGAGTACGTAACCCCAAGGGGTTAGGAAGTTGGTGATGAGGTACTGCAGCCACTTGACCTACGTCCAGTTATCACCCTTGGCGATGTGTCGGATCATCGTCGGGCTCACACCGAACCGCCGTGCCAGAGCCCTCTTCGCGGTCCCCAGTTCCAGCTCATATCGAATGGCTGCTACATCGGATGATGTGAGCTTTCGGTTCCTAGCGTTATTCCCTCTGGGAACGCTCCGACGCTTGCAGTTCTCTGAGCGAGTTTCCCACATAAGGTTTTCGATGCTGTTGTTCGTCGGGTCGTCATCTAGATGACTGGCCTCCAATCCGTCCGGGCACGGACCAACGAATGTCTCTAGCACGGCTCGATGGAGAAGTTTCATCACACGGCCGGACGCGCTCGACAGTGTGAGCTGGGTGTAGCCTCTCTTGGCCAGATAGCGTCCTTTCAAGACCCTTACACGGGGTTTTCCTCGCGGCCCGATCAGACTGCGCACTCGGCCCTCTGGGTGGACCTCGTATCGTCCTTCAAATCCAGGAAGCGGCGTCCATGTCATGGGCTAAGTGTAACACCGAACTTCTCGTCTAGCTAGTTATCGAAGGCGATGACGACTCGGACCCGATCCGGCGGGCCGAGCTTCACCATGTCTGAGATGGTTTCGATGAAATCGGACACGAGGTCCCGATAGGTTCGTGGCAGCTCGATCCCACAGAAGATGCCGAGCTTCTCCTGCTGCTTGGATATTCGGTTCTTCCGCCACCTGACGAACTTCTTGGTCTCCTCGGTGAGGAGCAGCAGGGTCATCTCCTCTTCGGTCACTTGTCGGTGGAACCCTTCTGGAAGACCCTTGTGCCACATCGATCGGCCGCCGGTGTATTCGGCGTGATCCAGACCCGGAGGGACCTTGCCGGTCTCCTTCCACTCCAAGTAGTCGTCCGCGAAGAGTGCCATCGTCTCGTGGCAGGCGACGGCGTCCCAGTCTGTGTCCATGAGCTCTTGGACGTTAAACCAGGTGTGACCGTGGTAGTCGGAGTAACCGCCCATCTCCTCGTGTGTGGGGATGTCCTTGAGAGTCGCCTTCGAGACGTCGTGCGGGACCCCTCTCCTGGCGAAGTGGAGAGGCTTGATGTGGAAGTTCCGGATGTCCGCCAGCACGGCGAACAGGACGTAGTTTCTGTTGCTGAGCGCGTTCATGTAAGACGGCCGCCGCGCGTCCATCTCGTCGTAGTTCCAGCCGTTCTTCTCTCGAAGCCGCCAGTAACGGGTCTTGGAGTCTCGCAGACCCCACCGACCGTTCTTGCCCTTCACCTCGATGCACGGGTGCGCGTCTGTTCCGATGATGTCCCTACCTTTTGAGAAGCTCCAGGAACCGGTCGTGCTTGCGTTTGAGAAAGGGCCCCTCTGAGTACATCCAGAGACACAGCCTCTCTATCTGCCGATTCCCCTCCACGCAGAGGGAGTGAATGCTCTTCATCTTTCTGATATTGCCTCTTACTTCTACCGCCCTGGCCATCCGAGCCTGAACGCTTCTCAAGAATTCCTCACGACCCGCCATACACCATCGCCATCGCTTGTAGTTAGGCGAGTTTCTCGGTACGACATGGTAGATCGAGCCGTCCCCATCGAAGTAACCACGGATAAAGTGAGCATCGAGTGTCTGAGGAATCTGGTTTGGATAGACCAGCTTGTGGGTTTTACTCTGCACCATGCCTTGCGCGGCGAGTGCTCGACTAAGCGCCACGCTTTTGATGCGACAAGCGTAGATCCTCTTGTGGCCTGGACGATCGCGGTTTAAGAGCTTCAACGTCTTCTTAGGGCAAAGTTCGTTACGGAACAGCACAACCAGTTCGTGATCCGTGAGGTCTAATGAGACACATGAGCCCTCAATGTTGCAGCCATCAGCCATCAGCAACCCAAACAAGTAGGCCTTTGCCGGCGTGTTGATCGTATCGAAGTAGTCTTCGATGATCTCGTGTTTGCGCTTGTGCGACCACGGGGTCCTGGGTTTGAACCCATCTAACTTGAGCAACCTATTCCGAACAGTGCCGAGATCGACGCCATAGAGCGCGCCGATAGTTTTGTAGGTCAGGCCGGCGTTGTAATGGTCGAGGAGAACAGTCGAGTCAAGGTGTTGATGTGACATTTCTCAACACTAGGATGAGCTGATCAACCTGTCAAGGCGTCGGTTCCCAATTGCCACCTCCTTCTCTCTTTCCTTCTACCCGTGAGAGCGGAGATGCATCGAGTTAGTAGAGACCAGCTCCAGGACCCCCGGATGATGGTGGACGTGGTAGGCCGCGTTTCGCTCGCAGCTTCGCGTCGATTACAGCAAGCTCATCGACGCGGGCCGTCCTCGCGAACGGCCGGAGGTCCCAATTCCACTGGCCGTTCAACTGAACGTTGAACGGTCCGACCCACAGATCACGTCGACCGCAGTAGGTGAACCCGCGCTCGATTAGGGCCTGCCGGTAGTCTTCAGGCGACATCGTTCGAGCGCTTCCAGTAGTACCAGATGTGGCCTAGCCACAGTGAATTAGCGACGAACATCAGGAGCGCACCTGCGAAGCTCATCCACTGGTCGAGGCTTGGATAAAAAAAGAGGTTCCAGCAGCTCCAGGTGGTGAAAAACAGCGTGGGGTACCAGACGACACCCTTGAGCTCCTTATCTCGACGGATGGCCCGCACGTTGGCGAGCAACAGAAGTGCACCAACTAGCTCAAGTGATCCGTTGATCGCGTCCGGCCAGGACAGGGTCACGACGCGTCACGCTGGTGCAGGAAATGGTCTTCGGTGTTGGTCAGTGGGTTGTAGCGCAGATCCATCTGACGCCACCGGTTGTCGTTCTCCAGGATGGCCTTCTTCGGGAGGCTGATCCCCTGCTGCTCCATCCACTCCAAGAAGGCGAGTTCTTCAGATTGATCAGGATCGTCCGGCAAACCCTCGATCTTGGTTCCGTCTCTGACGGGAAAGCAGCACGGACCGTCGTCCATCGCAAGTGGGTTAAATCGCAGGTCCAGCTTGCCGCCTTTTTTGAGCTTGCCGGCTTTGAACTCGGCCCTCTTCTGCCTAAGCCACTTGTCTGTTGGACTTAGGACCTCTCTTCGTGGCCGGGGAGTTACCTTGTTCACCAGATGGGCATAGACCACCCTAAGTATTTGTAGTATCATGAGTTACCTTTGTGTACACTGTTCTTTGCACCAAATATGTTACCGAGGTCCTAGGTTGCCCCATTTGGTTCAGACTGACGCGCGAACCGAACGGTCATGGTTCGCGGCCCAACCTTCACGGTCAACTCCACATCAGCCAGGTCTACGTCGCCGTACCTGGCAGCCGTCTCCTGGGACGCTGAGCCTACGGAGAGGGCGAATCGTCCGACCGGGTCTGCGAATAGCTCCCAGCCTGGCTTCGCTGGACGCTCAGGTGCCGGGTCCCCTTCGACTACGACGTTGAAGCCATTGATGACGCGGTGATAGTCATCCCAGGTGGGCATATGACTCCTAATGAACAGGTGGTGGCGAGTTTGGCGGATCATAGGACGGCCTGTGGAGAGGACGTGGTAGCCCGCGCTTGGCGCGTAGCTGTTCGTCCACCTGCGCGAGCAGCGTCTTCCTCAGTCCAGACACACCTGGACCGATTCCTCCACCGGTGATACCTGAGTTTCCTATCCCCTGCGCGTTGTTCGTGCCCGAGGCAGTGATGAAGTTGGCCTGGCTGGATATGCCGGTCACGGTCAGCCCGAACGGTCCGACCCATAACTGTCGACTCTGGTTCCAGGTGAAGCCGCGATGGGCGAGCGCGGCTTCGAACTGTTGCTGAGTCATGGGCGGTTTGTCGAACGGACTTGACATGGTGGTTAGTTTAGCTTAACCAGCCAGGAATCGTCTAAGGAACAGAACGGTGTGTACATTTTTCGTCAGGACCCCGTAGCTATTGATGCTCCACCATCGATCAGGAAAGAGGCCGTACCACCAGGCCCAAACTCGATGCATTAGCGCGGGTAGAACGTGAAGGTCGAGACCGACCACGAGGAACACGAGGAACACGAGGAACACGAGGAACACGAGGAATCCATGAGTGTGAATGAGGACGCCAAGTCACTGTTGTCCAATCTCCGTAACCGGCGAGGTCGCTGGGTCGTGACCGGCAGCAACCCGATGTTCGGCCCGGCGATGTTCGAGGCCAGCGCGTTCGACGAGATGGTGGAGCTGTACATCGCGGCCCGCGAGTCAGCGGACACGACCGCACTGCGGAACGAGCTCGACGCCCTAAAGGAGAAGCACAAGAAGCTCTCCGAGGAGTCACACGACCTTCGCATAAAGGCGAAGAGCGCTGACAATATGAGGGACGCCTACAACCTCCAACGAGAGAGGTGGATGGCGTTGTCCACGCACCTCCTCCGCGAGGGCGACATCCTTTGCCTGGAGAAGTACAAGCGAAAGGAGCGGCGTAAGGTCATCAGCTACGATTTCAAGACGAAGTCGTATACGTTCGTGATCTGGGACGAGCGCCGCAAGACCTGGTGCACAACGGTTCACTCCAACACCATCGGTCTCATGCTCGACAACGCCGGAATTATCGTCCAGGTGACGCGACCCGGCGACATGGAGCAGGGTGAGAAGAGCGAGAAGCGAAAGTGATCCAGAAGACTGTCTACAGAATCCGTATCACTCGCGTGGTCCCCAACGAGTTCTTTTCTGATGAGCCGGTCGGTAGCTACAGCTACTTCAGCCCGTTCCCCGGTACAGGCCGCCGGTATACGTTCTTGCGGCGAGCCAACATCTGCGATGTGTGCGGTGACCACATCACGGCTATCAACTTCGCCACCATCGCCGAGGCTAACACGAGGCTCAAGACGGCCTGTGTGAAGGACATCCTTGAGTACTACGGCGATGAGGGAGTTTATCCAGGCAAACACGGTCCGCCCTATCGACTTGACATCGTTGAGGTCAAGCTAGATCGACGCGAGCGTTACGGGTGGTGCAAGACCAGCGAGCGAGTGGTTCGCCAGATTGTCCCTGAGCCCACGATCCTCGATCAGCTGTCGGTGATCTGATGAGCAAGTTCAAGCCCGGTGATGTAGTAAGAGTCGCGGACTACTACGACCTACGACTCGTCGGACACGTGTTCACAGTTCTCGACTTTTCAACCCTGTACCACTGCTGGGACCACCCAGTCATCTCTAACCCTTACTATGAGGAGGATGGTCAGTCCAACCCAGCTAGGTGGCCTTGTCTTTACATCAGATTCAGTCCCGATCAGTTGGAGCACTGGACCGTACTTGATAGGTTGGCGAAGGTTTAAACAGGCACCAGAAATTGGCCTACCTGCCATGATCCATATCAAGGGGTAATCCCAGTGACCGCCAGCCAACCAACCCCGTGGATGGAGAACGACGAGCTCGCAAGAACGTTGACCGAGGCCGGATGGAAGTGGCAACTATACGTAGCTCGCTTCTTCGAGGCGCACGGATTTGAGGTTGATGTTCCCGAGTACTCGTGGAGAAACTCCCGCGAAGAGATCAAGGACTACCTGCATACCTGGGATCTGAAGATCTGCGACCAGCGGATCGAGGTCAAGTCCAGAGACTTGGCATTCGACACGTACTGGCGGACCTTTCCTTGGGAGCGTGCCCTTGTCGATACGGTCCATAATTACGAGGCCCACGAGGTCAAGCCCATGGCCTACATTTACGTGAGCCAGCATACCGGGGCGATGCTCACGACCCCTGGTAGTGTTGAGGCCCGCGACGCCTGGTGGGAGAAGAAGGATGCCTTCGACCATGTGCGGAAGATCAACGACACCTTCTACACTGTGGGCCGCGAACACCTGGACCCCATCACCAAGCTGCTCGCGCGCCTCAAGGAACTGCAATGACGGATAAGCAAGGGCCAGACACCCGGATAGAGGCACGAACGGCCGTATTGATAGCCGTAACGATGGCTAACGAGCGTCGAGCTCGGGGCGATTCCGCAAGGGGACTCGACATCATTCTCGGAGTGGTCGACAACCTGATTGGTTCCACCGATGCACTTTTCTCTATGCTCGGTCACGAGGTTCCTGAGCGTGACGAGAAGGCCTTCCTCGGCGTGAGTGACGCGCTCGAAGAGATCGATCCGACGGAGCTAGAGGCCTCGCACGTCCTCGCCCTACTCTCATCAACGTCTAATCTACAGAGTCGGATTCCAAGCTACGCTGACTTCTACGGGCGCGCGCTGGCTCACTTCCGTGAGACGCGGCCCGACGAGCTCCAAGGTCTCTTAGGCGGCTTCGAGCCGGACGCGTAACCACGCCTCAACTACATTGTCGTTGAGGTGGCACTGCGGCTATACCCGATTCGTACATGCGTCGGACGAAGCACGCATAGATACCAAAGGTGGCCACCTTCCCTCGGGTATAACCGCGATGGAGTAAGACACTCCCTTCGGGAAGATCCTGACGATCTTCCGCTACGGAAACGGGGCTTCGACAGTCCCTAGGAGTCTTCGATGGGTCGCCATCTTCAGCGGTTCTATATCATCACCGGCGGGACCATGGTCCACGTCGCTCCTCACTTCTCCCTCTGCGCCCCCGCCTACGGAGCTGTCGGACGCCTGATCGCGTCACACCTCAAGGCGCAGCTTCTCAAGGAGGACGCGCCACCGCAGGTTCACCTGATCCGGACCCAGCTTGCCAGAGGTGAGAGCTCATTGACGTACGATGAGCGGGACGCCTTCGAGGCTGCAGGTATCAGCCGACTGGAGACCAACGACGACCTGGCGCAGCTCGTCACCTCCCTGGTCGCGGACGATGAGACTCGGTGCATTGTTATGGCCGCCGCAGTCTGTGACTGGGAGCCGACCGACATCACCTACATGGCCAACGCCTCCGGCAACTCGATCTGCGACTTCGGTAAGGACCAGCCGCGACTCCGCACCTCTCCGCCCTATCCCGGGGCCAGCAAGGGGCTGTGCATGGGCCTCAGTCCAGCCCAGAAGATCATCAAGAGAATCCGCGAGCAACGAAAGGACATTTTCCTGGTCGGGTTCAAGGCGACCGCCGGTGAGTCCCCGCAGGAGACCTACAAGGCCGGGCTCACGCTGCTCAAGCAGAGCAGCTGCAATCTCGTCTTCGCCAATGATGTTCAGAATCACCACAACATGGTCGTCACGCCGGAGGAGTTCCCCTATCACGACAAGAGTCGTAGGGCCTCGGTTCAGACTCTGGCTACGATGATCGCGGCCCGTACGAAACTCGACTTCGCCAGCACGATCATGGTTGACGATGCAATGGCGAGCCCTCTTCTGCTGCACGAGAAGGGGGCCATTCCGCAGAACTTCGTTCCTGTGCTCAAGCACCTCATCGAGCGCGGCGCCTTCAAACCCTTCCTGGGGAAGACATCCGGCCACTTCGGCTGCAAGATTCTCGATTCTGACTACATCTATCGTCGGATCTCATCGGTCCGCAAGGTCGACCACAACAAGGTTTTCGAGGAGGGCATGGCGCGCATCTTCGAGGCGAGAGACGAGCGTCGAGGCGACCAGTCGATACGAGCTGGTGGCCGCAAACCATCCGTAGGTGAGCACACTCAGGCGTTGATCTATGCCAAGCTCGGAGACGCCGTCCACTCCATCGTGCATTTCCACTGCCCGATGCGAGAGCAGACGAATCTGGGACGCGACACGATCATCAACATCGCATCCCAAAAGGAGTTCGAGTGTGGGTCCGTCCAGTGTGGCGAGAACACCGCTCTCAACATGAGGATGATTGCTCACGGTGTTTGGGCGGTCCACCTGGACGGACATGGTCCGAACATTGCCTTTCACAAGAACGTGTCGGCAGTCCACATCCTGGGACTCATCAACCAGTATTGGGACCTGTCCGATAAGACCGGTGGGAAGATCATTTGAGCGCTAACTCGAACCCTCTTCGGTGGAATCCACCGATTCACTATTTTAAGGGCGAGCGTGTTCAGTATCGGTCTGTCTACGCTAATTTCGACACCAACCGGCCGCATGAACAACGCGGGACCGTTGACGAGGACGCCCCCACCAGCACCTTGACAGGCGTCTTGGTGCGGTGGGATAACGGTGAGCTCCAGGCGGTCTATGGCCACAGCCTGATCAAGCTGAACGTGCTCGATTTGTTGGCCGAGATCAACGCCTCAACGACCCCAGAGCGTCCAGAGGAAAGGCCGTCATCAGAGCGCTCATGACTTTTCTCGCGTCGTCCTCGTTGAAATTCAGGACGATCTGACCGTCGTTGCAGATGAACTGCACCGGATAGAAAGTCTGGGTTTTGGTGATGAGTAGGTAGATGTCCGTGGTCAGGTCTACGCGAACCGGCTCGCTCATTGAGCGCCTAACCGCCCTGAGTTGTGACCATACCGCATGGTGGAGCGGAGTTCGGCCTGTCCCCGTCTACGTTGGCACATGTAGACGACACGACTGTTCCGGCTGCACGGCTCGCCGGTCTTCGCACCACACCACTGATTCGGACAATCGATGTCGATCGCCCTTAGCTTTTCTGACATGGTCCATCCTGTTGGGCCCTACGGAAGCAGAGGGATTCGAACCCCCGGAGGTGTGACCCTCTCCTGATTTCAAATCAGGTGCATTAGACCGCTCTGCCATGCTTCCTTCGTTAGTCCTGTTGTCTCAGATCCCGCTCAGAGCATCAAGCGGGTAGAGGTTGATGAGCGCGCGCAGGAGCGCCCGAGCCTCGTCCGATGAGAGCGGAACGGCGACTATCTTGCCGTCCACCATTGCGACATCGGTAGTGGTCACAGGCGTGACAGGAGCTCCGTGAGGGGGCTCGTTGAGAGGGTCGATGACCAGGCTGATCTCGTCGTCTCCAAGGTCTACCCAATGCTTATCGATCATGTCCTTGTTCTACCCGGAAGAAATTCTCGTGTACTTGCGACCAGAGCCCCGTGGTCGTGACGGTGGGCCGGGTAGAAGAACAACATGAGCAAGATCGTTGACGCGCTGGCCGAGGAGGTAATCAGTATCGTCGTCATAGCCGGTGATGATGAGGACATCACGTATCGACGGAGAGGTGCGACAACGCTCGACTGGAGAGCCGAGACTCCCGCCAGAGGTCGGAAGTGACGCACGATAAACTCACCATCCCAGAGAAGATCAAGGTCGGGTTCCAGAACCGAGAGGGGACTTACACCGGCAAGCTTGCCTTCGTTGTCTACTACGATGTCAAGGGCAAGCTCCGCATGGAGAGGAGCTGGGAGGGCTGGCGCGATAAGAAGATCGAGCCGATGGAGTTCGACAACGAGCCGATGACCGGCTTCGTGCTCAACAAGAAGGTCGGCGATTACAGCTCCCGTTGGGGAGGTCGCCGCGCTTGGATTCGTATCTACGATCCACGAGGATTCGAGTTCGAGATCAGCGTCGAGAACCTACTGTTTATCCTGGAGCACACGTCCGCCATCCAAGGAAAAGGGTTGGAGGGTGAGTTCGCCTACGCCTGGGGCGGCGGCAGCAACAGCAAGGTGATGCTGATTCCTACCTGTTCTGAGGACTACAAGGAGTCGGCCAGCTACACGAAGTTGCAGACCAAGAAGGTCGGCAAGAAGGACATGCAGGAGGGGTGCGTTTACCGGACCAAGGACAACGTCGACGTCATGTATCTGGGCCGGCACGACTACTACGAGTTGAGCGGTTCTTCCTATTACTACAACAACCGTCTGGTGACGCGGAGCAAGCAGCACATCTTCGTCAGCGTGGACGGTAAGAGCGACTACTGGGTCCAGAAGGGGTTCACTGGTCTCGCAGAGAAGCTCAGCGATGAGCCGTCGCCTCTCTACGCCGACGAGTTCGAGAATTACATGAAGTCGATCTACGGCAGCAAGGTTGTCGAGATCGTAGGCAATACGGCTAAGCCGGAGCTCAAAGATCGGTGGAGCGTTAGAGACACCTTCTACGTCAAGCGACCCGACGGCTTCCATCGAATCGAGTTCAACTATCGTTATGCAAATTGCTGGAATTCTGCTGGTCGGATTACGCCCGATACGGAGACCTGGCAGATGCAAGAGTGCGCCGACGCTATAAAGGTGACGCCCGAGGGTGACCTTGTCTGGCCAATGGAGGGCAAATTCGGCCCTTACAAAAACGTCACCCATGAGGAGGTCGCCGAGATGGACTTCTTCGTCATCAGTGTCAAGAACGAGCAGGGCGCGGTCCGCGCCATCTAAGGAAGAGCGATGAGCGACAAGGTTTCCAAGAACGACGAGAAGATCAAGCTGTTGATGGCGAAGGTAGAGGAGCAGAAGGGCTCTCTCGGCACCAAGCCACGAGCCAGGTGGAACACCAACGCGGTGTTCAAGTATCCCAACGGGGACTTCGTCAACCTGAACACCGTGGGCGCGGGCGACTTCGACAAGCTCGTCGCCGCGTTGTCGTTCTTGCTGACGACAGAGGGGCTTCGCAAGACCGCAGCGGAGCGTCTGGGCGTGGAGCCTCCTCCCTTCACACACGGGGGTTTCACCGTCGCCGAGTGGGAGGAGGACTTCAAGCTGCGGATCAACGTCGTCGGTTACGATGGGCGCAAAAAGAAGCTTGACGCTACCACCCAGAAGCTCAAGAGCCTCATCAGCGAGGGAGCTCGTACCGAGATGGAGCTCGACGAGATCGAGGCTCTGTTGGACTCGTAGGTCACGATGGTGCGGTGGATAGCTAGCCTGTTCGCTCCTCGGGTCGGGGTAATACCAGGACCGATCGGTCGGTTCTGGTGCCGCCTGGCCGGCCACCCACCTGGTCCGCTCTATCGTGGGTTCCAAGGTCGGGGAGCTGACCTTCGCTGCAGGGCGTGTGGAGTTGAGGTGCCGAATGATCCCAGCTGAGGATTGGAAGGCGGTGAACCTACCAGGATTTCGTACCGGCAAGGAACCTCGCCGGTTTCAGTGGCGGTTCAAGGACTTCAGGCGGGCGATGCAAGGCAAACGTCTAAAGCACGGTCGTAATGTCACCCATGACGACAAGCTCGTCATGGGTGACATGGAGATGATGCACGGAGGTCGTTACTGGCCGACCACGGACGGAGGCCTGATCGCGCTGCCCTACGACTCGAAGAAGTTCGACTTCAAGGAGTGGGTGGAGGAGTGAATTCAATGAGTCAGCGAATGACCGATGTCGAGAAGCTTGAGGCCCAGCTCACCGAAGCTAAGGCCAAGCAGCTGTTCTGCACCTACTACTCCCCCGGGACCTTTTTCCTGGAGCAGTCGTCGTTCGAGGTTGAGACCCGAGACCTCGCCGCGTGTGCGGCCCGAGCTAAGGCCGATGTGGTCGAGCGGTATGGGGCCAGGCCTTTCGCCTTCCGTTTCACGGACGGCAACGGCAAGGTGCTCTCTGGTCTTTACTACTTGACCGGCACCGTTCTCCGGCGCGATGACGTTCCGGATGACGGGGAACACCAGACAATGCGGTCCAACATGACCGACCCAGAGCGCTGTGTGGCTGTCGAGAACACCAACTCATTCAAGCATGTCTCGCACTTCAGCGAGGACGATGTAGTCGTCGACTGGGACGGCAACATCACTAGAAGGGGCGATGAGCCCGACCTGGTCGCCTACCGAGCTCGGTTCAAGGCGGAGCAGGACTAACCACAGAAGAGGTAATCACATGATGGGAATCGGTCACGGACGGACCTACAAGGTCAAGATCTCGACTCTGCTGGATCACCTGCGGAAGAACCGCAGCGAACACGTCGAGATCGTGGAAGAGGCGCAGGCGGAGTTTCGCCGGCTGGCCATCGAGAGGCTCGACTCGATGCTCAAGGACGCTATGAGCGGCAAGGGGATCCAGACCAACCTCGGTCTCAAGGTTCCGACGGTTCACACCGACGCGTTCGACAATGCGATCGGTCTTCTGGAGATGACGAAGGACGCCGGCGAGGATCTCATCGAGATCGACTCGGGCGAGTACGAGAGGTTCGTTCGGAATAACTGGGATTGGACCGCCCAGTTCCGCGCCTCCAACGGCGGCTACTCCAGCAAGGTCTAGGGTATGGCCAGCGAGACGCACGAGATTCTGCGTCGGGTCGGGTACGACGGGCACTACTACCTGATCGTACCCGACCACGCTGCCGGCCGTCGAAGGCGGTTCGCGGTCTACAAGATCCCGTCCAGCCCAGCTCGACGAACGCTCATCATCGGCAGGGACCTCACACTCGCTCAAGCGCGTCGTACCGCCGGACAGACAACCGAGTCGCGCACCGTGCCCAAAAAAGCCGAAGATCCTGCTGCCGTCTTCGAGTCGAAGACGTGCAGGCACGGAAAGCTGTGGATGGACTACTGCGACTATTGCTGAGCCTCAGGCTCGGACCGGGTCCGGAGGACGTCTAGTTGCAGTGTCATCTCAACGGCATCGTAGTTGAGACAGACTGAGAGACGTTAATGAAGTCAAAAGAGCGCACCGATGTGGTTGAGCCTGTGGTTGAGCCCGCGCACCGAAGGCATCCCTGGAATGACGTCGTATTCTGCCTCTGCCTAGTCGGGGTCGGCTGGGCGTTGCGGGCGTGGTGGAGCTCGCCTGAGGGTCCTCCTCCGACCATCAGCTACTTCAACCGTAGTGGCGTCGATGGAATGGTGCTTACCTACGAGGGAAACACTTACTACAACACCAACCCAGCAGGTCGGTGGGTCGACGAGAAAGGAGAAGAGGTTCTTTTGGGGAGACACTACCCTTTCGTAGTCGACCAAGGCGAGCTGTTCGAGGTCCTGAATCAACTGGAGACGAAGGCCCGAGGTTGTCGCCTGGTTGATGCGGCCGACTCAAAGAAGTAAAGGTAGGAATCTGGTGTCTGAGGTTGGAAGGCGCTACAAGATCGTTCAACAAGTGTCCGTCGCGTACCTCAACGAGGGCGACCAGTGCGAGGTTATCGTCTCTCCGGGAGCTGGAGAGTTCTGGTTCGATGGCTCGAACATCCTCTACGAGGACGCGAAGTCAGGACGGGTCGTCACCACCACCTGGACCAATAACTTCATCGACTCCATGGTCGAGGCGGGCAGACTGGCTTCGGTATAAGGTGAGAGTGCCTGAGAGCTGTCCTGACGGAGACGAGATGACCCAACGCCCGCCACAAGGACCGACCGACTTCCGATTGTGCGAGCGGAGTGACATCAACGCTCTCATCTATCGATGCATAGACTACGTCGCCACGGCGTTAAACCCGTGGCCCGTATACGGTCACCCGGAGGAGGAGGACTGCTACACCAATTCCACAACCCTCTTCGGTGTCTGGCGTGTGGTGGCCGTCTGGACCGCCTCAGGTTGCCTGTTCGCGCTGACCGTAAACCAAGTGTCATCTCATGAGGTCGTCCTCAGCTACTACAACGCCGAGTTCGATGAGCCGGACGACTACATCGATGCACCTGATGATCTACTCCCAGTAAACGTAGATCATATCGAGGTGTCCTCTGGATCAGAGGAGCTGATCGCATTGTTCTCGGCCGACCTGGGTACAGCGTTCGTGCTAGACGCGCTGGCGGATATCTAGTGGACATCACCCTTCAACCTGGGGACCGAGTCGAGTGCTGGGTCTCTGGTCCAAGCTCATGCGGGCGCTACCTCATTAGCAACGTGAAGCTCGCCAAGGGCACTTTTCATGGCTGGGAGGCTCAGGGTGTTGATCGTGGTCCGCACATCTACTACCCGAACGGAGCGTCATGGGCGAGGGTTCAGGTTGATGGCTCCAGCGATGTATACCGTGTTCGCCCTGAGAAGGTCTTCCGTCTGGGCGTCCTGGACCGACTGGCGGAGATCTAATGCACCCATCTGACGACCCCAACAACGAGGACCTGGTCATTGAGATCCAAATGGTTGCGACCAGGATCCTTGCCGCGCTCAAGTTGCTCAACCCGAAGGACTACAAGGTCGTCTGGGAGAATCGGGAAACTCTCAGAACCCCGGTAGTCGGTTACACGGAGTGTTACGCCGAGACCGGCCGGTTAGGGCTTCGATGCTCAGATACCGGCTGGGTCACTGCGGTAGACCTTCTCCTACCGAGCCGCACTCTTTTTCATGCGTGGATCGGTAACGGTCCGCTGGAGTACGATTGGGATACTGACGTGGCCCGCAAACTAATCATGCCAGAGTTGCGGCGTGTTCTGATCCTTGAGGACATGGCGAGGATCTGATGCCCGACAAGTCATGGTGGACGGAGGGTGGAAATATCCTCTCGCTTTGCGAGCGGAGCGCCATCAACTTGACCTTCGATTCCGACGGTCGCGTGGCTGTCTGGACCAGCGGTGGAGACAGAGTCATCCTCGATCAGACCAGGATCGAGCAACTCACGAGGGTCATGCTCGATCGGCTTGGCCAGCCGGGCCGGGCCGCAATCATGAACGAGCTCATCAGCGAGATGCTGTTGGACGCATCGAGCCGCAAATTTTGAAAACGAAGTGCGAGATTAGGCTGGATTCAACCTTCTAGATCATAAAGGAGGAGAACGATGCCGAACGCACCTGTAGTGACCTGTCCGCACTGTCCGCACTGTCGAGCCATGGTGGCCGCCCACCCTACGCCTGTCTCTGAGAAGGCTCGTAAAACCCCCAAGATAGGTGAGTGCTCCTTCTGTAACGTAGCCGCGACTTGCTCCGCTTGGGGCGTCGCGTCCTACGGACCTGGGGGAGGACTTGACGCCCACTGGGCGATCTTCCCGGCATGCGACCGATGCGCCGACTCTGATTGGGGCGCCCGGCCGGCCCACACCAGACCATCAACCTCGGCAACACGTCGGGTCGTAGGCGCACCGGCTCTACCCGAGCTTATCGAGTGCTCCTTCGTGATGTCTTGGGCTGGAATGTGCCACGTCAAGCACCCCAAGTCCGAGGGCAAGTTCTGCGCTCGCCACCGTGGACTGAAGTGTCGGTGTGGAAGAGCGGCTTCCACGGACTGCGACTCAGTAATCGGACCGATGGTCTGCGGGATGCCGCTCTGCGGCAGGTGCCGCTGTCACTAGATTCGGGCCAGGTCGTCTAGCACGAACTCGCGGCCCAACAGCCTCATCAACTCCAATACCTCGTCCTTCATCATCCCAACCTGGCCAGCGAGCCTTCCTTCGCTGAAGCGACGCTCGCTTAGGACCACACGCTGCTTGTCGTCGCTGATGGCGAGCTCCAGCCGTATGAACTCGTCACCGCCATCTCTGGACAGAGACCGTCCGAATCGGGTCACTACGTATTTCATTGGACTCTCAGGAGGTGGGAGTGGTGGTCGCGGTGGGTCCTGATCTTGACCTGTGGAACGCCGGCCACCAGGATCCCGTGCTTGGTCAGCCAGGCGATTGTCTCGTCGAATGTCTCATCACGGCCCATCCTGGTTAACGCGACCTCGTCCCACTCGTGGTCATCCATGTTCTTGCGCCACTCTCCGCCGATGTGGTGGACCCAGAGAATTCCCATGAGCGATGCGCGCGACTCCTCTCGGAAATCGTAGTCACCGGCCATGATCGAATCGCAGTTTCCGCCGTCAGGCTCCGAGCCCAGGCCAAAGCCCTTCAGAAGCCGACGCTTAGGGGAAGCGACCTGATAGTGGCCGAGCTCGTGGAGGATGTTCTGGACTGAGTCACCTCGAAGCGTCTGACTCTTGCCGTCCCATTGGTATTTCTGATTATCGAACGACCACTTGAACCCCTCCCACTTCAGTCCGAACGACTTCACGAGCTGGTCCATTTTGCGGACCAGGTCGCAGTTAGGGTCGGCCTTCAACACGTTTTCCCGAAGGCTACTGACGTGGTTCGAAAAAAGTGCGGCCCGAATCTCCTCCGCAGGTGTCATGTAATGCGCCCCAGCATGTCCAAGGGGAACCGCTCATTGATCAGCTTTGCCAGATCCATCAGCGCCTCGTTCGCCACGACGATACGGAGGTCTCCCTCCCTCCCATCTCGGATTCTGATGATCGAGGAATACACGGGGCCGAACTGGATGGCTAGCTCCGCCCGGTAGTTCTTGTCGGTGTCTGATTTCTGGAAGACGATCAGCTCGTGACTCATACCATTCTCTTACCCGGAGATCGCTCGAAAATGTTGCGGCCAACCACTCGATGCATTAGGACGGCCTGCACCTATCGGGTCAAACGCCGGTAGAACAGGAAGAGGACATGACACCTCAGATGAATTTGAAGCAACGCGTGTGGGGGCCGAGCGTTGACCACGATCCTCGCTGTGACCAGCGCATCTCCGGAGGCCATCTAAGCGTACGTTACACCTGCCTCAAGCGTTTCTACTGCGAGGGATGCGACGCCATGCACATGGACCGCAAGTGCCCTCGGACCGTGCTGGACCAGATCGTGGAGGCGGTCGAGTTCGAGAGGAAGACCCCCAAGCAGCTGATCGGCGAGATCCTCGACGCGGCTGAGGCTCGGGGAGGTTATCTCTCCGGACGTCCGATCGAGTTCCACATCAAGAGCCGGATCGAGGAGTTGGTGGCCCGGCACGGTAACCTCGGCATGACCCGAGTGAGGCTCTTCAACATGATTCGTAAGGAGATGCACCGCCGGTGGAATCGGGAGTACCGGCGGCTGTGGGAGGAGCGCCGTAAGGAGCGCGAGCAGGAGCGCGAGGAGTAGGGCGTGAGTGATATGGGACACTTGCTGGAGCAGTTGCGGTCCGAATCACGGGACGAGGCCGTAGATGCGGCAGAGAGCCTCGGCCGACAACACAGCGCAGAGGCCGTCCCAGTCCTCCTTGAGGTTCTCCAAGAGACTGACGACAGGGTAATTCGAAATGCTGTGGCAATGGCATTGAGGGAGATTGGCGATAGTAGGGCCGCTGCGCCGCTTGCAAAGCTGATCGATCACGATCACACGTTGGGCTCAAGGGGCACGCTACTCTATGCTCTTGAGAGTTTTGACTGCACCCCCTTCGCTCCGATGCTGATCCGCCTAGTCACCACAGGAGGTTTTGAAGTAAGAGCGCAGGCATTGCGCATTCTGATCGACCTCCTCGCCCCGGAGAAGAAAGTTTACCGCGTCGTCTTGAACTGCGAGGCTGAGCTTGATGAGGCTAGGAATCGGCTCCATCACCTGGAGTTGCTGTTCGACGCAATTGGCGCTTGCCAGGGCCCTTAATTCGGCGGACCCGGTTCACCAGTTGGAGAAGCACAGTGTCTTCGTCGGTCCAGTCCATACCTACCTGTTCTACCACCTAAGTCCATGCCGTTTCAAGAATTTGCGGCCCGTACTAGGCTTGTCCTAGTGCGTCTAGTGGGGAGTCTTTGATGAGCCACCCCATGATGTCGCGGCGCGTCTCGGGTGCAGCGTGGGCGAGGAGAACACGAAGCAATGCGGCCCGCCTCGTATCGTCCATACCAACGCACCCTACACTGGTCCCATCCTTGGTCATGTAGAAGTCGGCGGCCCCATTCTCATAGAGCTCGATGATTAGCTTAACCGACTCGTTCGAGTGGCTGGTGAAGGCGACGATTTGCATTTGATCTCCTGGGTGTTTCAAAGGATTTGCGGCCCCTACTAGGAGCCCAACTCAGCCAGCATGTCCAAGACCATGAGCTCGTCCAAGAGCGGCTTTATGAGCTTGAGAACGACGTCCACGTGGGTGAGAGCGTAGTTGATGGCGTTGGCGCTATCGGCTGCGAGTAGTGTCCCTTCAACGGAAGGGTCGACGGAAGGATCGATGATACGTACGGTGCCGTCAGGGTCGAGGCAAACACGGTAGCCGCCGAGCCTGCAACTGCAGTTGCTGCAGCCGTAATTGCCGTTTAGGCCGTCCTGCCCGTCAGCGATCTGAACTGCCCTCTCACCGACGTGCTTGAGCCACCCCTGGTAGTCGTGGACGTTGGATCGGAGGTAGATTCGGAGGTGCCTGACAAGGGCCTCCAGCTGCTCGTTGGGCGGTGGGTTTAGTTGACTGTGCATGCGGGGTTCTACCCACCGTTTCAAAATTTTGCGGCCCAGATAGCTCTCCTACTAGGGGAGCTACTGCGAGCACAGACACGAACACGAATGCGATCACGAACGCGATCACGAACACGATCACGAACACGAGCGCGTGTCCAACGCATGGCACCGCACGGTGAGCAGGTTGAGCAGGTTGAGCAGGTTGAGCAGGTTGAGCAGGTTGAGCAGGTAGCGCGTCGGGACGACGCGGGGTGTCAAGGCGCTACCCCAGGAGCCAGGGATACCTGGGCAACACCGGGCAACACCGGGCAACACCGGGCAACACCGGGCAACACCGGGCAGGGCGTGTCCGAACAATCAGACACGACGTTCGACATTGACGAGGTCACCTGGGTAAGTCCTTGTTTACCAAGCGTCCAGATCAGACAAACACGCTGTCAGGGCGGAGTGCGCTTGAAAGTGAGATCAAGCACCTTGGATGTATTCCTTTAGGGGGTATTGTATGTTCGGACACGGGAGCATCGATAACATAGGGTAACCCCAACAGTAGCAATGGGTTACCAGCAGGCGACGTAACCCCGTGTCGTTTGTACGTTTAGGTTTGTATGGGGTTTATAGGCGATT